>JMBV01000032.1_pt1 | contig 52357 bp, 63 predicted proteins | sample 616531 | NCBI WGS metagenome assembly JMBV01 (sample SAMN02727904, study PRJNA239997) | anaerobic digester metagenome | biome: anaerobic digester; isolation source: mesophilic anaerobic digester inoculated with municipal waste water sludge... | place: Germany: Bielefeld University, CeBiTec ...
TAAAGTTTACTATTTCTGTAGCCAACAATGTTTTAATCATCTCGCAAAACATTTCAAGGAAGTGGCAATGGTTGCCGATGCATTTTCGGGAGATTCAATAAACAAAGCTGACGCAATTATCGGACTTAAAACAAGGAATAAACAGGACGTGGTCTATTTCAAAAACAAAGAAAATTTCAATAGATATTATGAAACGAAATATTAAAAATAAAATCAAGATTCAAACAAATAAATTTTAGATGAAATGATAAACAAAATAATATCTTTTTCAATAAAGAATAAGGCACTTATCGGGCTGATGACCATTGGCCTGATTATTGGCGGAATATATTCCATGACGAAAGTGCCACTTGACGCCACACCTGACATTACAAACAATCAGGTTTGGTAATTACCACCGCACCCAATTTGGGCACGGAAGACATTGAACAGTTTGTAACCTATCAGGTAGAATTGGCAGTAGCGAACCTGCCCGACGTGACCGAAATACGAAGTGTGTCACGTTTTGGGCTTTCGGTTGTAACCATTATTTTCAAAGAAAGCGCCGGGACATATCTTCCCCCCCGGCAGTTGGTAAGTGAAGCCTTAGCCGAAGTGAAAGAAAAAAATTCCACAGGGATTTGGGGGGGAACCGTTTATGGCGCCAATCAGCACCGGATTAGGCGAAATTTATCAATACACGCTTGAAGTGCAACCCGGTTACGATACCGTTTATAACGACATGGAACTGCGCACCATGCAGGAATGGATTGTAAAACGACAAATGGCTATGCTGCCCGGAGTGGTAGAAGTAAACTCTTTGGGGGGGCAGGGGGGGTAAACAATACGAAGTCGCTGTTAATCCTGATAAACTCAGAAGTATGGGTTTAGCCATTTCGGATATTTTTGAAGCACTTGACGACAACAATCAGAACACAGGCGGCGCATATATCGAGAAAAATTTTCAGGCCAACTTTATCCGTGGCGAAGGGTTGATGCGTTCGTTGGATGATATTAAAAACACTTTGGTCGCAAACATTGACGGGCAACCCATTTTCATCAGGGATGTGGCAGAAGTGAAATTCGGAAGTTTTGTCCGTTATGGTGCTTTTACCAAAGATGGAAAGGGCGAGGCTGTCGGCGGTATCGTGATGATGCTGAAAGGCGAAAACTCAAACGATGTGATTAAGGATGTTAAAGAGCGGATGGCTTTAATACAAAAATCATTGCCCGATGGTGTTGTAATAAAACCTTTTCTCGACCGCAGCAAACTGATTAAAAGCACCACATCTACAGTTGCCGAAAATCTTTCATTGGGTGCGTTAATAGTAATATTTATCCTTGTAATATTCTTGGGAAACCTTAGGGGGGGCGGGTTAATCGTGGCATCAACCATTCCTTTGGCATTGCTGTTTGCATTTATCATGATGAACCTGTTTGGGGGGGTGTGGGCTAACCTGATGAGTTTGGGGGGGGCGCTCGATTTCGGGATATTGGTAGATGGTGCAGTAATTATTGTTGAAGCCATGGTATTTTACCTCCATCGTAAAAACCTTATCGGAACAAAACTTGACCAGGCGAAACGAAACGAAATTGCCTATAATTCGGCAAGCAAAATGATGAACTCGGCATTTTTGGACAACTGATTATTCTGATTGTCTTTATACCTGTTTTAGCTTTGCAAGGAGTAGAAGGCAAAATGTTTATCCCCCCCATGGCTATGACTTTTGGTTTTGCCGTTTTGGGCGTGGTAATATTGTGCCTTACCTATATTCCAATGATGGCAGCCTTATTTCTTCAACCACCAAAAACAGATAAAAAAAACATGGGGGGGCGATAAAATTATTGGTAAGCTTGAAAAAAATTTATACCCCGGTAATCGGATGGTCGCTTAAAAGAAGTTGGATTGTAATCACAATAGCATTTGTGCTGTTAGTTTCCGGCGGTTTTCTGTTTACACGGATGGGAGCCGAATTTATTCCAAAACTTGATGAAGGCGATTTTGCTTTTCAGGCATTTTTAAAGCCGGGAACTTCATTAACCGAAGTAACAAAAACTTCCACCCGACTGGAACAAATTGTCTTGGAAAACTTCCCCCCCGATGAAGTGGAAAGCGTTCAAAGCAGGATTGGTGTTGCCGATTTGCCAATGGACCCGATGCCAATCGACATTGCAGATATATTTGTGATATTGACACCAAAAGACCAGTGGACACAAGCCGAATCGAAAGCCGAATTAATTGAAAAAGTAAGGGAAAAAGTAAGTGTTTTGCCGGGTATAAATTTTGAATTTACCCAGCCTGTTGAAATGCGTTTCAATGAATTGCTGACTGGTATCCGTGAAGATGTTGCCGTTAAACTTTATGGCGATGATTTGGATATACTGGCTGCCAAAGCCGCTGAAATTGCCGGGCTGATTTCAGGGATTAATGGTGTAGCAGGTGTAAAAGCGGAGGCAACAAGTGGTTTGCCCCAGATTACCGTTCATTACGACCGTAACAAGCTTGGACGTTACAACCTGAAAATTAATGAACTCAATACGATTGTTGAATCCGCTTTTAGTGGTGGCGTGGCCGGAAGCATTTACGAAGGCGAGCGGATGTTTGACCTTGCTGTGCGATTGGACGAAGAACACCGCACAAGTATTGACGATATCAGGAATTTATTTGTTAATCTTCCCGATGGTAATCAAATTCCCTTAAAAGAAGTAGCTGAAATAAGTTACCAGCCGGGGCCAATGCAAATCAGCCGCGACAATACCAACCGGCGAACTTATGTAGGGATTAATGTTTCGGGTAGGGATGTAAAATCACTTGTGGAAGAAATTCAAACCACCTTAGATGAAAAGCTGGATTTACCTACGGGCTATTATATCCGCTATGGCGGCGCTTTCGAAAACCTCGAACGGGCATCAAAACGCTTGTCGCTGGTTGTTCCGCTTGCTTTGGCATTAATTTTCATGTTGGTTTTCTTCGCTGTAAAGTCGTTTAAACAAACGCTAATGATTTATGTGGCTGTGCCGTTTGCCGCTGTTGGGGGGGTATATTTTCGCTCTATTTGCGTGATATGCCTTTTAGTATTTCGGCTGGCGTAGGTTTTATCGTCCTGTTTGGCGTTGCGGTACTTAACGGTTTAGTGTTGATTAGCGGTTTTAATGAATTGAAAGAAGAAGGCAAACTCCATATAAACGACATTATTAAAAAAAGGTTCAATCCGGCGTATCCGTCCAATTTTATTAACAGCTTCAACCGATATTCTGGGCTTTCTGCCTATGGCGGTTTCCACGTCGGCAGGAGCAGAAGTTCAACGCCCTTTGGCTACTGTGGTGATTGGAGGAATGTTGACATCAACCTTGTTGACGCTTATTGTGCTACCTATTCTCTATAAATTTGTTGAAAGTGGCGTTAAAAAAAATAAAAATGCCAAAAACAGCTTTAGGGATGTTTACCGTTCTTGTTGTGATTGCAGGTTTGGGAATTTCAGGAAATGCCAATGCGCAGGATTCTACGATAACATTGCCACAAGCCATTGAAAGGGCAAAAGAAAACTATCCGGCAATTAAGGCAGCCAAATTGGAAGTTGACAAACAGGAAGCATTAAAAGCTACGGCATACGAACTGGGAACGACTTCGATTTATACCGGGAAAGAAGAAGTAGGCAACAACGCACCGGGTATTCAAAACAAAATCGGGATTGGACAAACAGACATTGACCTGTTCGGCATACCGGCTAAAAGCAAGCTTGCAAACAGCCGTACAAAACAAGCTTTATCCGGTCAGGAACTTACCGAATATTCGTTGGCTCGTGATGTTAGTCTTGCCTGGTACAATGCAGTCCATGCCAAACAGCAATGGCAACTATTTAAAGACCTTGACACCTTGTACACCGATTTTCAGAAAGCTGCGGAGTTGCGTTACAATACACAGGCAACTTCAAAAATCGAATATCTTTCGGCATCGGCCAAATACAAAGAATTGCAGGTAAATTTAAAGAAAGCTGAAAGCAACTATTTGGCAAACTTGCAAATTCTGAATCAATACCTATTATACCCGATTGCGGTAGATGTTAACATACAGGATTTGGGGGGGCAGTATGCTTTCAATATAGTTTCCGAAATTGATTCATTGAGCGAAAGCCCGCTGCTGAATTATTATTCAACCGGGATTGATGTGGCAGAATCGGCATGGAAAGCGGAAAAAGCCAATTTCCTTCCAAAGTTAGACTTGGGTTATAAATGGCAGTCGGTTGACGGCAATTCAGGATTTTATGGATGGGAAGTAGGTATTTCTGTCCCGCTGGCTTTCTTTTCACAATCGGGCAAAACCAAAGCTTCAAAAATTGACTTCCAAATTGCAAACCAACAGTACGAGCAAAAGGAACTGGAACTGAAAGCCGGGTACAACGAGCAAATCAGCCGTTACCTTACTTTGCAACAGGTTATCAACTATTATCAAAAGAAGCATTGCCTCTGGCCGACGAACAAATTCAGGCTTCCAACCTGGCGTACCGTTTAGGCAGTATCGACTATGTCCAGTTTATTCAGAACACAGAAGCAGCCATACGGACAAAACAAGACTTTTTAATGCAACAGGCAGAATACTTCGAATTGTCTGCCCAATTAAAATTCATAACAGGTAAATAATCAACAAAATATAGTAACGATGAATACAAAAATAATTATAGCATTGATGGCAATCGCCACATTAATATCGTGCAACACAAAAAAAACAAAACAGCCGGAGAAGGCGAAGAACACGAAGAACATAGCCCCGAAGGCATTGTGATATTAAATAAAAACCAACGGGAAGCCCTGAAATTAAAATTGGGGGGGTCTTTTCAAATGCGCAACCTAACCACGGTAGTAAAGTCAAACGGGCAACTCGAAGTACCTCCTGCAAACAGCGCCGATATTACAGCTGTTATTGGCGGGAATGTAAAAGAGATAAAAGTATTCCATGGCGACCGGGTAAGCAAGGGTCAATTATTGGCAGTACTTGAACATCCGGATTACATTGCCTTACAGGAAAGTTTTGCCGAAGTTGCCAACAGGCTTGAATTTCTGGAACAGGAATTTGAACGCCAAAAAGAATTGTTTGAAAACAATGTTGGTGCAGGCCGAGACTTCCAACAGGCAAAAGCGGAATACAATACGGCAAAAGCAAAATACGAAGGATTAAAATCACGCCTGCAATTGCTGAATCTTTCGCCCGATAAAATTATGCAGGGCAATATTTCAAATACCATAAACATTAATTCACCAATAAACGGTTTTGTAAATGAAGTTAATATAAAAGTAGGCTCTTATGTTGATGCAAAAGACATACTGCTTGAAATAACTGACAACACCGCAATTCATGCCGATTTTATGGTTTATGAAAAAGATGTGCATTTGGTAAAAGAAGGCCAGAAAGTTCATTTTACGGTTTCGAACCGCCCCGATGAAGAATTAACAGCAACCGTTTTGCCATTGGAAAAGAGTTTGAGGCCAATTCAAGGGCAGTTCATATCCATGCAAAATCAATGAAAAAGTTTCTGGGCTTATACCCGGCATGTACATTTCGGGGGGGCATTTGCATACAGATGAAAAATATACCAGGCTTTGCCCAACGATGCCATTGTTTCCGAAGGGACAAAATCCTTCATTTTTATTTTGGACAATGAAGCTATTGAAGAACAAGGGCACAGCGAAACCGAACATGCCGGACACGATGAGGATAAAGAAGCACAAGTTGAAGAAGGAAATCATGAGGGGGGGCATGAACATGGCGATGCAGACGATGATGATGCAACTCAAGAAAAGATGGCTTTCAGAATGGTAGAGGTCATTCCCGGTTTAAAAGACGAAGGTTATACAGAAATACAACTGATTAACTCCTTACCTGAAAACACACAGGTGGTTTTAAATGCGGCTTACTATCTATTGGCCGATATGAAAAAAAAGAAGAAACTGAACACGAACATTAAAATTTTATGAGATGAAAAACTGAAATTAGAAATACCACTCATTTTACCCGAAGTGCCGGACGAAAAAGACCAATGCGTTCAGGAGCTTATCTCAATGCTTCAGGAGCAAAAGGACTGGAAAAAGTGCACGTATCAGAAGCTGCTGATAATGGTGTACCCCCCAGCTTTGTTTTCATTACGACCCGGAATTGATTTCCATGGACCGCGTACGTTCAATTGCCCGGCAAACCGGGGGGGCATCCATTACCGAAAAAAAATCGGGCACAAGCTCATCGGCGTAGAAGGTATCCGCCACCCGCGCCATGCGCGCGGCATCGAGCGTAACCTGCGCGACTTAAACGGTATGATTGAAGTATCGGTTTCTGCTTCGGGAATGGTACGTGTTGAATTCGATAGAAGTCAGCTTGATGAAGCGACAATTATTAAAGCTTTGCAAAAAGAAGGCCTCGACATACCGGATACTGCCGTAAATGCCGAAAAATATCTACGCAGCATCAAAGAAACAGAGAAGCCGCAGAAAGACCAAAAGTCTGAAAAGAAGCCTGAACATGAAGAAGGTGATGTAGAACATGAATATGCCCATGGCGGCCTTTTTGGCAAAATACGGAGTTGATTTTCTCTATCCTTTCGGGAATATTGCTGGCTATTGGTTTTGGCCTTTCTTTCATAGATGCAGTCTCTTCATGGGTAAGCCTATCGTTGTACATCGGAGCTTATTTCTTTGGCGGTTTCTACACTACCAAAGAAGCGTTCGAAGCCGTACGTAAAGGTGGATTTGAAATTGATTTTTGATGCTGGTTGCCGCTATTGGTGCAGCTATACTGGGTGCATGGGCCGAAGGCGCTTTGCTGCTGTTCTTATTCAGTATGGGCCATGCCCTCGAACAATATGCCATGAACAAAGCCCGTAAATCTATTGCTGCTTTGGCTGAACTTGCCCCTAAAACCGCCTTTCTAAAAAAAGAACGGGAGGATTGAAGAAGTAGGTGTTGAAAAACTGTGTATAGGCGATATCATCGTGGTGAAGCCACACAGCAAAATCCCGTCAGATGGCGTCGTGGTTAGCGGCGAAGGCAGTGTGAACCAGGCCCCCATCACGGGCGAAAGTATTCCTGTGGATAAAATACCGGTTGAAGATCCCGAAAAAGACTATTCCAACGAAAAAAAACATCAGTGACGAAAACAGGGTTTATTCGGGCACAATCAATGGTAACAACACATTAGATGTTAAGGTTATTAAGGAAGCTAAAGATTCTACCCTCTCCCGTTTGGTAAAGCTTGTAAATGAAGCTCAAACGCAGAAATCACCCACCCAGCGGTTTACCGATAAATTCGAGAAATACTTCGTTCCCGCTGTTTTGGGATTGGTGGTTGTATTGCTCGGTGCTTTTTTTGGTCATAGACGAAAATTTTAGCGACAGCTTTTACAGGGCCATGGCAGTCCTGGTAGCCGCCAGCCCTTGTGCTCTGGCCATTTCCACGCCCAGTGCGGTATTGAGCGGGGGGGTGGCCAGGGCCGCAAAAAGCGGGGGGGTGCTTATCAAGGGCGGGCGACCGTTGGAAGACCTGGGGGGGGTTTTGACCGCCCTGGCTTTCGATAAAACCGGGACACTTACCGAAGGCAAACCAAAACTCACTAAAGTAGTTCCGCTGAACAATACCGATGAGAATGAATTGCTGATAATGGCAATTGCCGTGGAAACCTGAGCGACCACCCCCTTGGCAAAGGCGGTGGTAAGGGACGGTAAAAAAACGTTTGGAAGGAAATAGTATTCCCGAGGCCACAGATTTGGAAGCCGTTTTGGGTAAAGGCATAAAGGCAGCACTGGGGGAATGATAAAGTATATATAGGCAACCTGGAACTGTATGAAGCCCTCGATGATAAAAAAACCTTCCAAAAACATTGTAGAAGAAGTAAAAGCCCTCGAAGCCGAAGGGAACACCACCATGCTTATTCGCCGGAATGACGATTATGTAGGCATCATCGCCTTAATGGACACCCCGAGGCAGAAGCAAAAAGTACGCTGGTGCAATTAAAGAAAATCGGAATCAAACGGATGGTCATGCTCACGGGCGACAACCAGAAAGTGGCCGATGCCGTTGCCAAAGAAATAGGCTTGACCGATGCATGGGGCAGCCTGTTGCCAGAGGAAAAAGTAGATGCCATAAAGAAACTGCAAGAGCAGGAATCGAAGGTGGCAATGGTAGGCGATGGCGTAAACGATGCCCCCGCAATGGCCAATAGCACCGTGGGCATAGCCATGGGCGCGGCCGGTTCTGATGTGGCACTCGAAACCGCTGATATTGCCCTAATGGGCGACAAACTGGAAACCCTTCCCTTTGCTATCGGCCTGAGCAGAAAAGCAACAAGTATTATAAAACAGAACCTCTGGATTAGCCTGGGTATCGTTACTTTACTTATTCCGGCAACCATCTTTGGGCTGGCCGGCATAGGCCTTGCCGTAGTTATTCACGAAGGTTCAACCTTGTTGTGGTATTTAATGCCTTGAGGTTGTTGGCCTACAAAAAAATAACTATATGCAAAAGAGTACATTTCACATTTCCAAAATGGACTGCCCTTCCGAGGAAACCCTTATCAGGATGAAACTCGAAGGGCTTTCCATGATTAAAAGTTTGGTGTTCGATATTGAAAACCGAAAACTTACTGTCTTTCATTCTGAAGAAAGCTCTGAAATTGAGAATCACCTGAAAGAACTCAATTTAGGGTCGCAACTCCAAGAAACAATTGTTGTCCAAGCGGATGAATTCAAGGACAATTCATCGGTACAATCGAAACTCCTTTGGACGGTTTTGATTATCAACTTTGCATTTTTTTTATTATTGAAATTACCACGGGTTTTATTTCTAAATCTATGGGTTTGGTTGCCGATTCGTTGGATATGCTGGCAGATGCACTTGTTTATGGTCTTAGCCTTTGGGCTGTCGGTTCAACTGTGTTCCGTAAGAAAAAAAAGTGGCAAAGCTGAGTGGCTATTTTCAACTGGCTTTAGCATTGATTGGGCTTATAGAAGTAATACGCAGATTTATCAGTTTCGAAGCTGTGCCGGATTTCAAAACCATGATTATTGTTTCCATATTGGCATTAATTGCCAATTCCGTTTGCCTTTATTTATTACAAAAATCAAAAAGTGAAGAAGCACACATGAAAGCTACCATGATTTTTACATCAAACGATATAATTATCAATACGGGCGTTATCGCAGCAGGAGTATTGGTTTTGTTGACCCAATCAAAGTATCCTGATTTAATCATTGGTGCAATTGTTTTTTTTAATTGTGGTCAGGGGGGGCTTTCAGGATATTAAAACTTGGAAAATAGATATGGAAGTAATTTTAGAGTCAATAATAAGCTGTCCAAATTGTGACTTTCAGAAGAAAGAAACCATGCCCATGGATTCTTGCCAATTCTTTTATAAATGTGAAAATTGCCATACCATTCTGAAACCAAAACAGGGAGATTGCTGTGTGTATTGTTCGTATGGTTCGGCAAAATGCCCTTCCATTCAAAAGAATGAAAGTTGCTGCTGATTATTTTTAACAAATGGAAGTACAACTGAGTTCTAACAAAAAAATATTTTCGTTATATTTAACATTTAGTTTTACAAACACAAAATCAAGTTGAAAAATAGCAGGTGTAAGTTTGGAAAATGCAATAGTAGAAAGGAAAAATAGACTTGCAAGTAAGGAAAATATTGCAGTACGTTCGGAAAATACAATTCCAAATAAGAAAAGAGAAAATGTGAGTGGGGAAAACGCAATTGTAAAACTGAAAAACAAAATTGTAAAAGCGAAAAAAACCAAATGTAATTAATTATAAAATTGAATGTCCGTAATTAGTCACAACCAGACCGTCACCCTGGACTTATTTCAGGGTCTTTTTTTGCAAATAGCTGATTATTAGTGGCGAAAGATGCTGAAACAAGTTCAGCATGACGTGCTAAATATTAATTATGACATAGAACGGATATTCAAAATTATAAACCTTTAAAAATTAAATTATGGCATCACGCACAAAACTTACAGACACAGCAACCTTGGAATTGTACCGGGTAGCTTTGGAAAATGCAGAAACCCAACCTGAAATTTCAGCAATCATGGCAGATTTAGGCTAAGATTCAACAGTTATCGCAGACGGCAAAGCATTGCTAACAAAAACCCGAACTGCATACGATGCAAACAAAACCGAAGACGATGAAACATCTGCCGCTTACGCCGATTTTTCAAGTAAAAAGGAACAATTGGAGGATACATTCAACATTCACCGCAAGAAAGCAAAAGTTGTATTCCGTAACGATTCATTAACCGCTGACAAATTGGCAATTTCTGGAACAATGCCACGGACTTATATCAAATGGTTAGAAGCTGCAAAGAAATTTTATTCCGTGGCATCAGCCGATACAGCGGTTCAAGGTAAATTATCCCGTTTAAAAATCTCCGTTGACGACTTGACAGCGGCAAACACATTGATTTCTGAATTAGAAACGGCAAGAGCAGTTTACCTGAAAGAAAAAGGGGGGGAATCACAAGATGCAACCAAAGGCAAAGATGCAGCATTTGCAAAGATAGATGATTGGATGAGTGAGTTCTATGCCGTAGCAAAGATTGGTTTAGAGGACAATCCACAACTATTAGAAGCATTGGGCAAAACCATAAGAGGATAGTGGAATTGCCCTCCCTATTTGTAAGCACATTGGCAAGCCCCACGAGCCAACGCACGACCAAAACTTGCCAAAGAGCTTACAAAGCCTGCCCAAGTAACCGCCTTTAAGGGCGGTTTTAGGGTTGCCCTCCCACAAAAAAAACAAAATAAATTTGCGCTCCGTTGACAGTTTTGTGCAGATTGAAAAGACAATTAAAGAAACCTTAAATGACTGAAAACAGACTGGAAGAATCAACGCCCAGTTGCTAATCGAGTAGACTGCCCCCCCGCCGGCCTTGGCTGACGGGGAGAGCCTCTCACACCACTGTACGTACGGTTCACGTATACAGCGGTTCGTTAAGAAATGGAGCAATTTTCTGATAATAAGTAAACATAGGTTCGTAACCGCGTTGTTGCAGACGTTCCACCGTGATGGTGGTTTTCAAAATAGGGCTACAGGCGACCGCCCATGTACCCATTCGGCTACGGCTGTGGCTGTATGCGTGTTCAAGGTCAACGCCCAAACGTATCAGGTTTTTCCGTCTTCGTTCGGATTTCTTCCATTGTTTCCAGATACAGCAACGTAACCGGTTACGCACCCACCCATCCACATCTTTGAGTTTTCCTGGATACTTGCCATGCGGTAGTATTGAAGCCAGCCTCGCTGTACTTCTTTCAGTTTGTGGATACGCTCATCGAAACTGGCGGGTGTGGTTTTCGGGTGATGGCTTTGAGTTTTAGTTTCAGGTTTTTCCATCCTTTGCCGCTTACCACCAGCTGGTATTTGCCTTTTTCCCCCCCTTTTTGTAAGTGGGCACAAAACCATATCCTAATAGCGAAAAGTTTACGGGGCGACGGATTCCACTTTTCTCCCGATTAATAGGCAGGTGTAGTTTACTCTTTAGAAAGAGAAAGATCTCGTTGCCTGTTTTGCGGGCTTGCCATTGGCTTTTGCAATAAATGCTAAAGTCGTCAGCATAGCGGACAGACTTTAATCCACGTCTGTCTAATTCTTTATCCAATTCATCTAACATGATATTGGAGAGAATCGGGCTCAGCGGACTGCCCTGTGGTACTCCTTTTCGGCGTTTGACTAACTTCCCGTTGATTAAAATCGGCGCTCGCAGCCATTTGCGGATAAGACGCAGCGTAAGCGGGCATTTTACCTTGCGATACAACAATTGCAGCAAAATGCAGTGGTCTACTTCGTCAAAGAAGCTCTTCAGGTCAATGTCTACCTGCTTAGAGATCTCCCCCGGTAAGAGCTTTTTCCTTCCTCCAATCCCTGCGGTATCTACATATCTGTCCACAAACTACCTTTTGGGCGTTACAATGATGTGGTTGCTTACCCAAGACAATTATGCCTCATATACCGTTTCTGTTCGTCAGTACCGGATTTTGCAGTCTCGCTTCCTTCACTGCTGTCGTCACCAACAACCAGCTTGCGACTTGCTAATGCTTCGGGCACGACCCCGTGCATAAGGGACTTGCACCCCCTGGAAAATACACCTGCTTAGAGCATTGTTTAACCAAAATTATTTGTAATTTTGAAATTTTACTGTTGCTTGCAGCAGGTGCGCTCTGCTCATGCAGGGCGCACACATCGCATTGGCAAAATGGCGGGTTTACGGCTAAGTTGAACATTTCTGCACATTTAGCCGCCGAATGTGTTTCACATTCAGCTTTTTTTTCGTAAGTTAGCTTCTGTGAAAACACACCGGCTACGTTACTGATAAATTGAACTTTTCGTCTAATTTATCCGCCACTTCGCCAATGCGTTTTCCGCTATGCTACTAAACACGAACATACGCTAAGAAATGGAAAACGAAAACGACATATTAAAACGTTATCAACAGCAACAAATTGAAGAACGAATGGAGGAATTAACCAAAAACTCAGCCCTTATTCAATCATTCATTGACTACTGCGAAAGTAAACAAATTAAGTTGACCAAACACAACTTTGATTTTGTTCAGACCATCGGAATTGTTGCAAATTATCAAAATATTGTTCATCTTTTAAATGACAAAATTTCAACCGACAAAGAAGAATTAGTAGAAGTAAGCATTTTAGAAACAGAGTTTAAAAAAAAGAACGTTTTGCTTCGGGCTATTATTATTCTGACAAATATATGGTAATGGCGCATCCTTATTTCAGGCGAGGACATTATCAAAACAACAATTTTGCACCGCGCTTTATTGACATTTTTTTTGGGGGGGATACAATAAGGACAACATTAAAAAAAATACATTGCGATTGACAGCGACAGAGTAAGAATCAACGTTGACAATCTTATGTATAAAGAAGCTGACACTTGGTATGGTGCGAAATTCAAAAACAAAATTTCAGACATTGAAGAAGGAATAGTTAAACTTCGTCCACCACTTGGACTTGAACCGTTTGACATTGAATTCTTTTTTTGGTGACACATACTCACTTGACATCAAATGGTCATCTAAAAATGGAATTAAGGTTTTTCAAGTCGAAGAATTTAAAGTGAACAAAAACAGAATAATTAAAAACGGGAACGAATACTATCCAGTAAAATATTTACACGCTGAATTTGACAACAACGCAGGAGCATTCAGACATTTTGACGGTGCTATTCATTTTACACAGAAGAAGAGTATTATCAAAGGCGCGACAACGATTTAACTATAACGACAAGAACAGTTTACAATTAAAAACACTTTCACGAAAATTATTTAAGGTAAATGGACAAATAACAATAGACGAGTGGATTAATCTTGTTAGTCATTATTTACAAGGCGACCCACTAATTTTTGAATACTTTGAAGGAAAATTACCTGACAACATAAAAGACACCGTTGACAAACTTATTACACACAGACAAAAAAACCATAGCACTTAACAATTGGGATAAAAAAATTACCGAGACAGTCGGTTACTCAAGGGTTGTAGCCTGCTTCAACTTTTATGAAACTTTACAGGAGATCGCCTGCAAGCGACAAATTTCATTCCCCCCAAATGTTAGATATTTATTTGAGATTGAGATAAATCAAAACAGAGAGGATCACACCAAAGAATAGACCGAAAAGGAAGAGTTTGAGGTTAAGGCCGGTGGAGTTAGTTTTTTCTGAGAGTTGTTTGTTTTCATTTATCAGTTTTCAACAGTGAGCTGAAGATTGCGGTTTTGTCGGGTGAGGAATTCGTTTTCGATGTTAACGGTTTGAAGCAGGGTTTCATACTCTTTTTTTTGGTTTGTTCAAGTGTGCTTTTGGAAATGGTTATCACTTCACTTGTGATGGGTGGTTTACCGGTCTGTGGATTCACGGGAGCGGATGTGTCATAAGATATCTGGTGCGTTGAGGTCTCATTTAGCAGGCGGAGGTTTTCATCTCTGAGGCGCTGTAAATCGCTTTGCATGTTTGTGATCAACGTTTCTTTCTTGTAGAGGCTGTCGTTGAGGTTCCAGAGAGCGGTGCTGTCGACTTTGATGGTTGTATTTTCAGAGATGGTATGTTTGGTTTTGCACCCTACCAGGAAGAGGAGTGCTGTTAAGAGAAACAAGATCAGTGGTACAGTTCGGAGTGGTGCAGCAGTAGATCCAAGTCGTGCAGTGTTTTGAGTTGCTGCTGTTCGATGTGATACAGTATTTTGGATTGTACCAATTTGGGGTGTACCAGAATGGGATACAGGTGTATGGAATTCAGCTATATTGGAAGCTGCTGGCTGGGATGCAGACAGTATTTTCATTTCTTTCTTCATAATGCTTTACGGATTGCTTCCAGGAACTTGTAATGGTACCCCGCGATGGTATGGGCGTTATCGAGTCCGTTGACGATACGCCGGGCACCGAAGGGGGGGTCGTCGCGGTGGTGATTGAGATAGTCTTCAAGCGATCGTCCAGTGAAGTCACCCCCCCGGTTGGATTTTCCCAGGATCATCCCTTCAACCAGGATCTGGGCAGAGATGTCGGGAACCAGTGCAAGCTCCGGTTGTTCCAGGAGCGGCAGGCTCATCAGCTCACCAATCCGCTCGTAATTCTCAAACCATGTTAGCTGAACATCACCACGGCCATAATAGATCTGATCCGGCCAGGTATAAATCTGGCCACACTGTTTCATTTTTCTTCCGTAGGATTTCCCGCGACCTTTCCCCCCCACTCTTCTATCGGTTGCATAGTATGGGCGGTTTCGTGATAGGATGTGGCCAGCATATAAGCTCTCCACCGGTCGTCGGTCACATCAAACTTATCAAATGCTGCAAGTTTGTGGAGAATCCCCCCCTCCCGTTGGCGGTCGTTCAATTTTCCGCGGAAGAGCGATCGGTTGATTTCCTGAAAGAAGAGTTGCCGGTTCATGATGTTGAGTGATTGAGTTTTGATTCGTTGCTGCAGAAGAAAAATTGGAGTGGGTATTGGTTCATTTTGAGTATTCTTTGGATTTATGGTTATTCATCAACTCGTTTGAATGTACCACGAGGTGGTACCCGGTTTTCACAATCTTCCACCATGCAATAGTGATCGTCACCATCCTTGCGCCAGCGGATCTCCCTCTCCACCGTTTTTCGAGACCGGTAATCCGTCTGTGATCTTCCGTGATCTGCAACTGGAGCAGGGCGATATCCTTTTTCAATTTCTCGTTAATGCTCTCTTTCTCTTTCAGCATCCTCAGCAATTCCTCTGAGTTGGACTTATTGTAAGAGTTCATTTTCTCCATGTGGGCGACCGTGCGTTCCAGGAGACCCATCATCTCGGTTGCGGCCAGGGCATCCTCCCGCTTGGCCGATGCTTCGGACTGTGAAGCTTCGCTTTGCTTGATCCGTCTATTCTCCCTGCGGTTGATGATGGAAGAGATCAGTCCGCCGAGGGCACCACCACCGGCAAAAGAACCCAGGGTGAAGAGCCAATCAGATGGTATGTCGAGCAGTTCAAACATCGGATTGATGTGATATGATTAACTGAAATCGGTAAAAAACCGCTCCATTGCGGAGCGGTTAATCAGGGAAAATCATCCGACTACCTAAGCAATCGTCTTTTGTCCGAGGTAAGCACTGGTAGCTACCAGTGAACCATCCTTGGAGACAAAGCCCAGGTAAACCTCAACGTCGTCACCGGTCCAGTTAGCCGGTATCGTCAGCACGTCAGCCTCGGTGGAACGTTCAGCTCCGTTCGTCTTGAAGACAGCCTGACCCTTCGAGATGTTGAATGCCAGCGGCATTGCCATGTCGGCACCCAAGGCGTTGCTGACCCCACTGTTATCAGTCCAGGCGAAAGAAATGCTACCTGAAGCAGCGGTTGCAGTAGCATCCTCAGCACCCAGAAGACTACCCTTGGAGACCAGTGCATTGGGATAATCCAACTCGAAGTCGGGGAAAGTGCCCGTTACAGCGTTGCTGACATTGTAGGACATGGCGGCGTTGTAAGCCGACTGCCTACTTGTGTAGGGTTTGAAACCCACGTTGAGATAGGCTACGATTGGCCGGAGGAAATCCAGGGCCACAGTGAATTTCGTCCGTTGGGTCACCTGACCCTCGGTACGAGGATTCTTCACACTTGCGGGAAGGCTTCGGATGTAGTCGATGCCTTTCCAGGACGCACCGACAACAGTTCCCACCTTGCCGGAGAATCCACCTAACACACCTTTTTGATAGTACCCATGATAGATTGAATTTAAAATGTTAAACATCCAGTTTTCGAAGTTGATTCGGACTTGGTACGGGCTTGGTACGGTTTATATTCGGATTCAGTATCGATATGAAGCTGGTACCTATTGATTGAAATATGTCACCAAACCTGGTATCCCATCCGAAGCACTCCGGGAATAAAATTACAATTAGTAATGAATAAATAGTTAACTTAGTGATGGATACGTTATTATGCATTGTTTTGCAATGTGTTGCCTTGTTGGCTTTCAGTGAAAATCTAACAATACTCTAACGATGCACTAATAAAATCTAATGATTTATGCATTGTTCGGAAATATGGTACGGTACGATTTGGCGCGACGCGATGGTACTATTTTGTTCGACGCTATTGGATCCAGCATAAAGCGTGTGTTACAAATATTTGAGGTCTTGGCATAACTATATTTTGGCAGTATGACGAGATTACTGCCGAAATATAGTCAGGGATTTAGTTCAGTAATTTGGATAAATAAGGGAAGGAATAAGTTGAAAACTTAGCGACCAGCAAAGGGTGGCTTTGTAATCGGCAAGGTTTTCCGGTGAAATACTATTTCCGCGGATGCGGAATTGGAGATTTCATCGGAAACCCGAAGGGCTTGACCTTGTAAGATTACAGCAGAAGCCACCGTATCTTTGCGGGGGGGTTTTCATTTGTGACAATGGCTTGGAATCATTTTTTTTCAATTTGGTTTCTACCTCGTTTCTAATATCATTTTTCGTTTTGCATTCATAAAATAGATAACCAGGTTTTATCTTTTTTTTAATTTTTTTCAAGCTATAGTTTGTTGACAGTATTATTCTCAACTTTGCATAATTGCGTAACGACTTATTATCTTTAAGAAAAACATTAACTCGACAAAAAAAGACTTTCATATTCAATATATAGCGCAAAAAAAATACGAAAATGGTAAAAACAAAATTGTCATTATAATTGGAAATAAGAATGATCTTAAGTTATCATAATTTAGAAATTCGTCAATATTTTGATATATTTTGAAACCGGAATAAAACAGGTAAAATAACCCAATAATTCCAATTAGTTTAGATAAAAAAAATATTAACTTTTCGATTTTCTTGATCTATTCCAAAGTACCCGTGAAGAACCGTAAGAAAAATCACTATTGGCGTTAAAATAAATTCTGCAATTATTCCAAAAACGTACAATCCTACAATATATTCAATAATTAAAAGCAATTTAATGTTTTGACTTACAATTTTATAAAAAAATTTATCATCGTCAATGGCATTCGTGCAATGAAACATTACAATTAATCCTGTACCAAAAGTCCAGTAAATGGTGTCTTTAAATAATAACAAGTTCCAGAATTGAATATGGTACAATACAAAAATAAGAAATGTGATATAGATAAGAAGAAATAATATTGAAAATAATATTTTCTTTGCAAACAATGCCTTTATTACGAGAAAAATAGAATTTCTTATTCTTTCTTGAGTTAGAGCCCAAAAAAAATAAAAATAATCAGATAAACAATTAAAGCTATTTCTCTGTTATTAAGTATATTATTGACTTTCAAATTAACGGTTAATGAAGAATTATTTTAGCAGTAAAATGTGTTTAATCCACAAGTTTAGTAAATTTTATTGATAAACAAGCTAAATCATTTAGGATTTATATTCCTACGGTAAGAATTTCCTTGATGTCGGTGGTGAAATGTTTGGAAAGGTGCTCCTGGCGCATCTTGTGTTTGCGGGGGGGATCCTGGGTGGCGATGCGGACCACTTCCTTGTGATACTTGTGATTCAAACCGTCGATGGCCTCCATCAGTTTTGTGTTTGGGATCGGAGTTGAAGAAGAGTGATAGTTGGAACTCGTTTGCATCGACAAAATCGGTGAACCATACCCCCCCGCTTGAAATAGAGGTGCTGCTTGTAGATCTGTTTCAAACCCATGTTGGCAAACTTCACCAGCTCGAGAGTGGAGTTGGTTGGGAAAGGCAATTTGATCTGTATGGATGGGTAATATTGTGTTTCGTGTTCCTTGAAACGGTTGGTTTCTAGGAAAACGATCATCTTTTGCAGAGCGATCGCTGCTGCCTCAACTTCTCGGCACCCATAGCTGTGAAAGTAGTGATGCGCTCCCGCACCTCATCGAAGGTGCGGAGATCAGTCTCGAAGGTGCGGGTTGTTGCGATGCTCTTTTCTTCTCCACGGGAAGCATCTCGATAGTCGGGATTCCTTTCAAATCCTTTTGAAGATTTAATCCGACGATCGTCATATTTTTCAGTACCCAGGATTCCGGGAGCTGTACAAAATCGATGGCTTTATTGGCAACGATAGCATAAAGTTTTTTTTCGCGTTTCTTCTTCCCACGCCCCCCCAGATATCCTCCACCTTCAACCATTTGAGGGCTTTGATCCTTTTCTCATCGGTATCGATCACGTAGCTGCCACCGGTCTCCTTAGGAAACTTCTTCGCGATGCGGTTGGCCAATTTGGAGAGTGCTTTGGTCGGTGCGATACCAATACTGATAGGGATGCCGGTGCCTTTTTCGACCTGTGATTTCATCTGCAACCCATATTGTTGCAGATCCACGTTGATACCATCGAGATTCAGAAAACACTCATCGATGGAATAGATCTCCTGTTGAGGACTGAAGTTGGAAAGTAAGCTCATCACCCGGTGGCTCATGTCACCATATAGCGGAAAGTTGGCAGAGAATACTTTTACATTATTCCTGCGAAAAACAGATTCATATTCAAATGCCGGTGCACCCATCGGGATGCCCAGACTTTTGGCTTCATTGGACCGGGCAATCACGCAGCCATCGTTGTTGGAAAGTACAACGATAGGTTTGCCATTCAGCGAGGGGGGGTTGAAAACCCTCTCGCATGAGGCGTAAAAGTTATTACAATCGATCAGTGCGTACATTAGTGCTTGCGTATTGAATATTTGACAATGCCCCAGATGATCACTCCATGTTCAAAGTTGACCTCGATGTGGGGAAATCCTGGTTCGATGGGATCAGGAAACATTTTCCATCTTTCACTTTGATGCGTTTCAGAGTGAATTCCCCATTGATAAAACAGAGAGCGATTTTGTTTTCCTCCCACTCCAAACTTTTGTCGATGATCAACAGATCCCCCCCCTCGCTGAAATCGTTGCTCATGGAACTGCCGGTCACCCGGGCAAAAAAATGTTGACTCCTTTTGATCGATCAGCAGTTCATCCAGGCTGATGTAATCGTGGAAGAAATCTTCCGCCGGCGAGGGAAACCCAGCCTGAATATCTCCGATATAGGGATATTTCTGTTCAGAGCTTTCAGGATGAATGAGTTCAATTTTCTGGGTGTTCAGTTCCTTTTGCATGGAACAAATGTAAGTTATTTACACTGGATGGGAAGAAAGTTTTTCATTAAAAAAAGTATATTGTTTTGGAGGAATTAGCTTAATTATTCTTTTCCTTTTCTTTATTCTGTTTCAAATAGTATAAGTTAGATTTAGTAGAACCTTTTCAAACAAAATGCGGCTGGAACGAAACAAGAAAACAGGACACGGAGCGAAGCGACGTGTGTTTTCTTGTCTGTTTTGTGTTAAATGAGAATGTTTATAATATTTCATATAATCATTTGAGAAAGGTGGTTGAAACGCCGTGAACAGGTTATGCAGCCTTGAGCGGGAACGGAGCAAAGGAAAAACTGCGGAGCATAGCGACGTGTTTTTCCTTGCGGAGTGACAAGGCGCGAGCCGCAGCGAGTGGAGCGAGGGTGGCGGAAGGAGGGAGCCCGAAGCATGAGGGCGCCTGACGCTTACTGCCCCCAGCAGGGGGGGTGGCGCACTTTTTGTTCAAAGGCATCGGAAACTGGCAATTGCTGAGTGAGTGAGGAAGGTGACAGGGGGGGAAAGGTTTGATGATTTGGCTACTGCCTACAAAAACCTGACGAACATAACGAAGCATTTGCCATAAAATAGCTGGGCTGTGTGAATGAAGTGAACGAAGGAGTTGACGAGCGAAGCATGAGCGAGCATAACGACTGAGCGAGCGAAAATGAACACAGAAAGAGATCCGGGAGTGAATGCAGCAAACCAGGTGATTGTTGAAACGAAGTATGAGTGAGACGTTCACCTGATTTGCGGAATGAGCGCTGACAGAGCGATGCGGTGTACGTGTAGAGAGCGCAGGCGATTATCCGACCCGAAGTATGAGGGTCGGTAATCGACGGAGAGAACGAAGCACACACGGCAATAGCGGCGGTGGTAATCGCGGGAAGCGTTGCGGTGCGAGCGGAGCGAACGCGGGAGCAGAACGACCCGAAGCATGAGGGTCGGCTGCCGACAGGAAGAGAGCCGTAGCGAGCAGGGCAGATAAGCGAAGGTGCACCATTGGCTGAGCGAAGCGATATGAATGTAGTGAACGCAGGAGCCGGTCCGACCCGAAGCATGAGGGTCGGGCGGAGAGGGAGCGAGCGGAATGAATATGGCAAAGCGACATGATTAGAAAGGAACACCGGTGAAGAAGTGGAATGGTACATTTACAAAAAGTGTGACACCCCCCCGATCAGCCCGAGCGACCCGCAGGCGAGCAAAACAATCAGTGGCGGTTGCCCCCCCTTTCAAATAATGTATGAGCGTCAGCGAATACCTTATTGGGGATTAAAGGGGGCAAGAGTAGCCACGGGTGAGGATTGAGCGAGCGTTGTGCAACAAAACAAGCAGGCACGCCACGATGAGCACCAAACGAAGCGAAGCGAGTGTGCAGGAGCGGAAGAGTGAAGTGTGACTGCGGTGTGTGCAAGGGTGGCGAAAAAAAATACTACCTTTTGGGAAAGATAAGCCGTAGGCGAATCTCCAAAAGGTGGAGATTTTTTTCAAGCCACTTGCTTGCCCTTGCTCACATGTTTTGTGAACTAAGTGAGCGATTGACGAACACCATATAACCTGTTCCGTTTGGACCTGGAGGACGGGGGTGGAGATGGGGCGGAGAAAAACTCACTATGGATGGAAACGGGGAGACCGGTTCATGATCGGGTTACAGTTTGGAGTAGGGATTACGGTGCGGATTTGGACTGGTGCATGAAAGGGCTTACGGTGCAATACGGGCAAACGGGGGGGATGTTGAGAGGAACATAAGTGGGTAGATGGATCCGACTGTCGGTAAGGCAAAAACAGCCTTTGCGGGTAAGGGGGGGAACAGGGGGGGTAAATGGGGGGGGATTGAGAGGTCTATCTGTTTGAAAGTTTGGCGATGTTTCTTTGTACTAATATGTTTTAATACCTCTCTCCTCCCCCCCATTTGCCTTTGTGACCGAATGATTTGATCAGCGGAATTTGATATTACAATAGATGAATATTTGTTCTGAAGGATTTTGATATGTAAAGGTTGTTTTGCCGGGGGGGATTAACTAGTTGATTTGACAATTACATTGGATCTTTTGTGTTTTTATCCAAGTAAAAATCAATTTACATTACAGTCACTTCAGAATAAATTCGGATTATCAACCCGATCTTTGATACCAGGGTAATTACGATTGACTTTAGAATTACCCGCAGTCTTGGAAATCTGGTAAGCATCCATTTCTGATTCAGGAAATGGCTTCATCAGGTTATTTATTCTATCAATATCTGTCTCGGGATTGATCCATTCTTTTGTATCCGATTTTGAAAGGATCAGTGGCATTCTTTTTTTTGGAATTGTGGATCACCTCCATCATCGGGTTGGCATCCGTTGTGATGATGGAAAAGGTATCAACTATTTCTCCGGTAAGCTTGTTTGTCCATTGATTGTAAATGCATCCGAGGTAGAAAGCCGTATTGTCTTTTGGAAAAATATAATATGGTATTTTGGCGTTACCAACATGCTGCCACTCAAAAATCCATCCACTACCAATATGGCACGTTGTTTTTTTTATGGATGACTTATAAGAAGGTTTCTCGTGAATTGTGTCAGATCTGGCATTCAGTGTTTTTCCCTGATATCGCTGGCCATCTCTTCGTTAAACGCAAAAGAAGGTATCAACCCCCCCACTCTGAAAGCTCGATTTTACTCTGCTTGATAATAGGTAATTTGGGGTGAGCAAAGCCTGATACAAGGAAATAATCGTCTTCAAAGTTTATTTCACACTGTACACCCTTATTGGAATCTATGTATTTTCGGATAGCCTCCTTTGTTTTATTTTCGACAGAATGGTGAAACACATATGATTATATTTTTAAGTGATACGAAAGAATAGAAATGATCGCAAATATCAATTATCGTTGAAATAATAGTAAATATACATTTCCAAAAGTAATTAAAATCACACAATTCGTTGAGATAGTCGGATGAATATTTGAGCTACATCCTTTTCATCGGGAATGGGACGATAGGCCAGGGCGGATAATTCAGATTGGTACTGTTCCTTTAATTTGCTCCATATGGAATCAAAATTGTGTATCAAGGGTGATTCAGATACCGCCCTGTTGCCCCCCCACCCCGTTGGTTCATCGAACATCATCTTGTCGTGTTCCAAAAGTGTGAGAAATTGCTGTTTAAATGTGTCTGACTGTATGCACTGGTAGCAATCATCATCCTTCGCAAGAAAATACAAATCGTAGAAATGCCTGATCTTGGATGAAACAGATGGGACTGGATCTTGGTCCAGAGAAAAGCGAATGAGCGACACCAATTTCTCCAAGAGCGTTTGTTCCTTGTTCAGGATATTGATCTCGAAGGGATGCAGCAGATGTTCATCAATGAAAATTGATTATTCGTTTGGTCCAGAAAGTCGAACAGCATGCTTTGAATAATCCGTTTCTGAAAGGGGATAGGGTTTGCGAATGAGTTGATCTCAACAATCAGCCGGTTGTTGGGGTCGTTCTTCTGGATGGATGGGTACCTGAAAAGCGATTTCCTGTAGCGGGAACCTTTGCTTGTGATTCCCTCCTCCTGAAATTCTGTAAGCTCTCCTGTTATCTCCTTTTCGAGATGACGAATGATCGTTTTAATTTCATTGCCGGTCTTATGTGTGGTGTTGACAATTGCCAGGTCGACATCTTCCGAGAAGCGGTCAATGAGCCAGTATCCTTTGGAGAGAGATGTTCCACCTTTGAAAACCGCCTCATCGCTGTACTTGCTGCCAGACAATCTACGCAGGAGCAAAGTAATCCAATAATCCTTCTCCACAAATCCGAGGTTAATCATCAGATGTTGTGATGCCGCTCTCAGGGTTTGAGAAAAGAGTTGTGAGTCGTGATGCAGATTCATGAGAAATTCCATTTATCGGCCACCGGGAATACAACTTTAAGACCCGGCAGCTTGTATTTGGTAATAGGATTCAAGGAATTGTAAAGCGGCTGGGAAACAGCATCAGCCTGAATAGTGTCGAGTAGCGTACCCAGTAATGCCCTGGCGGAAGGTGGGTACTTCAAGGCAAGTCGGACCAGTGTAGATTTTTCAGTATCGGAAAGATTCTTGAGAATAACCGAGAGGCGTTTGCCGGATTTGCTGATTGTGGTATCGGGAATCTTCTGGATGTAGCGGATCGCATCCAGGATCTGCAGCAATGGAATGTTCTCCTTGGTGATGATGTTGTTTTGCTTTATGAACGAGATGGTGTATTGGCCTCGTTTGAAAGCAGGACGGACCACATTCTTGCCAATCTGGATGACATTGCTGAGCTGCGTGGTTAATCCCAGGCTGTTGTATATGCTGTAACCGGTGAGGTAGCCAACCGTTTTACCATTCTCTTCCAGCAGATCTTTGACCATCTGTGACCGGTCGGGCTGCAAAGTCCCGAAAGGCGTGGTTTCCGGCTTGTAATACTTGCCTTTGGAAAGCTTGGCAATCTTACCGGCAGCCACCATACGGTTCAATGCTTTGATGATGGCTTCCTTCTGGTTCACCTCTGCAGTAAAATCGGATGAGGTGAACACATATCCTTTCGGGAACCTGTCAATCGTATATGATATATAATCTGTTATTTTCATACAATATTATCTGTGGCAAAGATAATGCAATTGTCCAGTTTTATGCATAATAACTGGACATTTTATAGGGATTCTCATAAATCTATATTCTTGTTATTAATTTTGATTATTTTACTTAAATAGTTGATAGATTGTTTTATATCCTCAATATTGGTATTCCATTCGGATTTATGGAAAGAGTTGTATAAATCCAGAAATGTTGTATCAAACCTTGGTTTATTGATAGAATCCTCTTCTTTTATCATTTCCTCTGTTACAGGTAAATTGGCCATTTTAAAAGCTTTTCCGAGATTCGCAATTAAAATAATACTTCTTTCCGATCCTACTCTTTCTTGAAATTCCTGTTTTAACCAATCATTCAAATGATATTTCCCATTATAAGAACATCCGAAATCAGAATCTCTTGAGACCAAAATAATATCTTTTCCACTGGACACAGCACATTTAACTATCCATTCCCAATTAATCGCGTCTCCGATGGAATTGTCATCTTTTTTTACGAGGTGGAAACCCTAACAAAAAAACGCTTTTTGGCTAATTTCCTTATCTTGTATCTGACTTCATTATCTCTGTTTAAGTTTATGCTTGATGAATTTGAAAACAATAATTCTAATGAACTGTATACAATGTCATTATTAATCGGATCCAATAAAAACTCCTCAATCTTGGCTTTAATCGCTTCTCTATTGTCTTCAATATCCTTTCTGGATTGTTTAACATTCTCGACGGCATCCATATCAGAAATAATTGCAGGAAATGAAAAATTCTCCATTTTTATTTTACTCAAGCCACTGAGTGATTCAGAAAGAACGTTTTGTCTATTCTTTTTGAATTCCATTTCAACCTGACCGGTTGTAATAATTATTCCCATATTCTCTTTGATCATATCTAAATATTTGATAGATACATCAGAATTTCTAATACGATAAAAGTCAAGAAAGATATTTGTATCAATAAAAATAAGTGCGTCCATCCTGTCTGTTTCTTTTTTTCATAGCGTTATGAATATTTTTAAAGTCAACAAAAATCTAAACCAATTTTTTTTCTCGTCAATAATATATGAGCCGTTAGTGAGACCTTATAACAAATTATACTCACCTGTATGTCATGTATATAAAGAATTACATAAACGAAAATAGCGAAGTTTGAGCCCATTATGAGCCCATTTATCTTATTTACGTTCCTAAATTATGTACTTGTAACACATAGATTGTGCCAACACCAGTAGTACCCTGTTTTTCGATCCATTTTCCTTCAAGATGATTTAAATACCTTGTAGCAGAGGCTTTGCTTACACCACAAATAGACTGTACCTGTGAGTTTGTTATATTTCCATTTTCCTGGATAAAAAGGATAATTTTTATTTGCTCTTCTTTGAGACCCTCCTCTTTGAGACCATGATCGGTATATTTGGTTAACTGCAACTGGAAATCTGGTGGGGAAATTGAAAAAGAGGCGGTGCAATATTATGATCTTTACAAGCATTAATAATCTTGATGGTCCCTCTACCCCCCCATGATTCAATATACCCTGCCCTGAAGAGCGTATTGGCAATATCCGGATTGTAGGGTTTTGAGGGATGTTTCTGGGTCAATTTCTCAATTGTCCAATGTTCAGGCAGCTGTCCTTCATTCCAAAAACCATCTTCTCCGGATAAACACTAATCTGGATAGGAATCCCACTACTGTAGTCTTTATGAGCGATACAATTATGAAGAGCTTCACGAATAGCATCTTCTGGAAATGGTAGTTTCTCTTCTCTGCTCCCATCATTATATGAAATAATTGCCTGACTATATTTCGTTTTGAGTAAATCAAACGCTTTTTCTGCCTGCTCAATCAAATTACCTTTGACTTCATCCTGAAAGATGAGGTCATCATCATCTTTGAAAAAAAACCAATTTTGATGAAAGACCCCCCCGTTACATACTTTTCAGGTTTTGGATGGAAGAGTAAAATTGCAGCTCTTTTCAACATTTGTTCATCCTCCAGAAACAGTTGCAAACTCTCAAGCAATTCCTGATTTGACCCCTCAAGATCTTCTTGCTCTAGACGTTTGCTCTTTGTGGCTTTCATCCGGAAATATTCAAAAGTATCAGCTTTCAGATCATCCACGGAGACATTTGGTACCGGTACTCCATCCCATTTCTTTCCTTGGCGTTGTAAGAGAAACTTTGTTAAAGTGTCACCTTTCAATTCCTGCATTGTACTACCAGACCTATAATAATATCTTCCCCTGAGACTAATTGGAAATGGATAAGGTTCTACCACAATTTCCAGGTAATCATTCTTATTTTCAGTATACAAGTTGACATCAACCAACAACCCCAACAGATCTCTCACCTTATTGGGAATATCTTCCAGGAGTTTACGTGCATTTGGAACATGTATAACATTTCCTATATCATCTTTTCCAATATATAAAGTACCACCCTGTGCATTAGCAAAACCACAGATACATTTTAAATAATCATCATGCCAGGATTGTTTCCATTCGTTGTTCTGTGTTTCCTTCATAGATTAATTAGTTTTAACCCCCCCTTACTGAATTCGGCTAATTGGTTTGCATCAGCAACATCAATCAAATTATGCTCTTTGAGTTCTTGAACAAACATTTTGCTCTTTAAATCCTCAAAAGTAATATCACTAAACTGAAGATCTACTTTAAATCCGTTCAACAGTTCATGTGCTTCCGGCCACTTTAATCGATGCACAACTTCTTGTGCCCTTTTTTTTGCAACTTGTGTGATATATACAACATCCTGAGCCCAAAATCTGCATCATCCTGAAAGAGGGACTTAGGATTTGATACAAAGAAATCCTCCAAATCTTTCAACAGTTGTTCTTTAGTTTCCAATATCCGATTTGCAATATCTGTAAGATTTTCTTTCTTTGCCTCGTTGACACTTTTCTTGAAAGTTTCAATTTCTTCAATAAAGTTCTCTTTATCAGTCTTGTTCAACAGACTCTCAACTCTTGATTTTACTTTTTTTTAAGATACTTCCCACGAATTATCGTATATCGTTCATTTATTTCATTCAATGCTGCAAAAGAATCTTTCTCACTCACCTGGGAGAATAAATTCAGTTTTGTTTCAAGACGTTTCTTCAGGTTTGCATCAGCAATGGGTAAAGCTTTGGATGGAAGTTTGATTTTCCTGTTTTTCAGATTTGCCCCCCCTTCGAATTGAAGTTTCACATACTGGAATTTGTTAGAATAAATTTCAACTATGCGTTTGAAATCTGGATTGAGAGGTGGATTCCTTTTCAAGTCGTCTAATACTTCATTGACACGTTCTCTCGAAAGATCCTCAACCAGAGCTATTTGATCGTTCAATAATTCATTTGCATTATTAAGTAACAATCCTTCTTCAATCACTGCGTTGGATAGTTCATCTTTGAAATCATTGTTCACAGAGCTAGTGAAAAAGAACTTCTTTATTCTAACCATACTGATAGGATCAATCTTCACTGCATTAATTGTCTCCTTATCCGCTGGAATTTGTGACCTTGACTCAATGAAAAGGTAGAATCCTATGTTATCAGAAATTATGAAAGAGATCCGGTTATCTTTTAATGTTTTAACCTCGACATTCTTTTTTTTATTATGTTAGTGACAGCATCTATTGCGCCATACCCTTGCCTGAAAGTCTGAGGATCAAAATCTACAAGTAAATGAATCCCGATAGTTTTATTGTTATGAAGACTCTCATCAGATAAACAGGATATTACTTTTGCAACTTCCTCGTGGAAAGAAGGCAAACAAAGAAACAACTCACTCTTCGTGTTTTTAATCATTTGCACGAGATCATCCTGGCCAATAGATTTGAAATAGTTCATTAGATATGTTTTTCGTATGTTTCTCAATGTGTTTTAGTTTCAGTCATAACATTATGACGACATTAATTGAAAAGAACTCTCATTATTAAGAGTATTTATATTCAATTTAATGCCTCTCTAATAATTCTAACCTCCTCTACACTATCCAGTGTTTCTATGGCAATGCGAACTGGATGGTATGGATGGCTTAATCTATCAAATTCACTTTGGATGATTGCCAGCTTCTTTTCTTCGCTCATTTCATCTGTAATGGGTTTCAGGTCTCCCAAATGCTTTAGGATTTCTTTACCTGCCGCTTTGATTTCTTCGGGGAAATAGAGTTCAAAGACAAGTGCGTCAAGTAAGGATTCAAAAAAATTAAAAACAATTTCGTCTGCCTTTGATTTCGCAAGTATTACATAATCCACCAATTTTTCATATGGGATTTGTTCCTCTTTTTGTATAAAAGGAATTGGAATTTGTTCAACATATTGTTTGGTGTAACGCTTCCTTCCTCCCGCAATTTTGGCTGTGATTTGAAAGAAGTAGTAATCAGCGACTGATGAATTGAGGACTGAGATTAGGTATTTTAAGTGTTTTCCAGAAAGGAAGTAAGCAGAATTAGTCAAGAAATGTCCGTTTTCATCATAGGCATAATTAGCTCTATCGGATATTTCAATCCAAATGATTTTCGGTTCCAGAAAATTATTAAAATATGCTGTATTGTCTTGAATTTCGAACCACTTGTAAATGCCTGGTTTTCGGCCTTTCTTATCAGTTGATTTCTGCTTTGGAACTAACTCATCATAATACTTTCTAAGATATTCTTCAATTATAGGAAATTGGGCGATATCTAATCCTTGTTTGGTAAAAATAATGCTTAAATCTTTGTATGAGAAATTCCATCTTTTAATGTCTTTTCCCCTTAGTAATGGGAATATAAGCTTAGAACTCTGCGAGTCCTTATTAATTAGCTCTGCTGCTTCTTCATTTCTAATATTAAAGGCTTTGTTTAGGCCTGTTGTGACTCCACGATAAAAAAAATAATCCTTCCCAATCTTTTATTTTTAATCCTTTCCCTTCAATTGCCTTAGTTATAACTAGTTCCTTTGAAGAACCTATTTTCCAAACTTCTTCTCCTATAATAGAGAGTCTTACCTTTTTATTGTAATGTAATTCTCAAGTGGTACAGTAGGTAGATAATTGCCTTCAATTGTTACTGCATCTACTATACCATCTGCATTGCTTCTTTCGAGCATCAAAATATTTACAAATACGGTAGCATTAGGAAATATCCTCACTTTAGAAAAGTCAATCAGTAATTTTGGATTGGTTTTTTTGCAAAAAGTTTCTTGTCTTTGTTCCATAAGATGCATTTATCCATTTGTTGGATGTAATGAGGTTGACGTTACCTCTTGGCTTTAAGAGCTTATAGCCACTTTCATAAAAAAAAGCACATACAAATCACCAGTGGTTGCATATGTTTCATAGTTCATTTTTGAGTGCGTCTTTGTAATCCACTTTTGATATACCCAAATAAGGCGGGTTTCCAATTACCACATCAAAGCCACCCTTTTCACGCCACACTTCCGAGAAAAAGAGTTTGAAGTCAAAGTCTACTTGATAACCAAAGACTCTTTTCGATGTTGCTAATCGGTTTCTAATTTCAACTTCGATATTAGCTTTTAACTCTCTTTTCTTGAGCTCGTCCGTCTCATTGTAAAATTCCCTTTTAAGAAATTCAATTTTCTCAAATGCAGGACTTTTCCATCCATCAGGAAAACCAATAAGGGAATTACCACAAACAATTTTATAATCTAAATTAGGTAAAGTTTCGATCGGATCTAGATCGTCTTCATCCACCACCAGACTCAACCATAAACGCAAACGGGCAATGTCAATGGCAGAGCTGTCAATATCCACTCCATAAATGCTTTCTTGTATGATGTGGCGTTTCAGTCGGTAAATGTAGCGGCTATCACTGACGCTTTCACGTTGTGTAAAGCCAAAGCCATTCAACTTATCGGTTAGGTAATTGTAACTTAAATGTGGTTTCAGTACCAACATTGCGTTTACCAGTTCGTGTAGCAATCCGACAGGAAAAGCACCCGAACCAATGGCCGGATCACAAATTTTTATGCTACTCAGTTCTTGGTCAATAAGGTCAGCATTCTTACGAATGCTTTCGGGCAGTCGGTATTTATAGGTTTTGGTTTCGCCCTTGGTGGCTACCCGTTCGTCATTTTCTAAAGCAAAGTGTCCTTTACGAATAAAAAGTTCAATATCTTTTGGGGGGGTACAAGAATTTGTTTATCGTGCTCTATTTCAATTGATACTTGTCCGTTCTTTGTTTCGACATCACTAAACAGTTTGGTTTGATTAGAACCTAATTCCTGATAATTGTTTGTGCCGCTATTCAAGGAAATGTCTAAATAATGGATCAAACTTTCCTGACACATATAATGGACAATTTCACGGGGGGGCGTATAAAAAGCACCTTTGCTTTTTCGCTCCGTGATATCGAGCATGTTTTCAAATACTTTCCCCCCCAACATTTCCGGATCAACTGCTACTTCCTTATCCAGTGGTTCATCTTCCTTGATGGTAAAGTTGTAGCGGTCAAATACATCTAAAATACCTGTGCCTACATCACCCGATTTGTTTTTTTTCTACATTGCGGAACAGGTCTTCGGGAATGCTGATGTTTGCTTCCCGCCAATTATAATCGGCTTCAAACAAACCACCGTTCAAAAATGGAATGCGACAATCAAAGCGCTTGTAGTAAGAATTTACATTATCACGCTCTTTTGCCAAGGCTTCATAAAACAGGTATTGCAGTTTGTCTTTAAAGAAGTTGAGTTTCTCGCTTTGTGCCAGTTCAAAAAGTTCCTGGACAAATCGCTTTTTCCTGTTCCCCCCCAACGTGCATTCTGAGCTACACCCAACCAACCTTTTTCTGTAAGAAGTAGAGGAACACAATTTGCCCCAGGAGTTTTTTTTGTAAATCGGGCATTGTTAATTCCTGCGTTTTCAAACTCAGCTTTTACTCTATTGTCGTTTTCAAGATGCTCATACAGTTTAATGTAAAGGTCTTTGTATTGGTTGAAGAATTCGTCTGTTACCTTTTCAATGCTGAAGGCCGCTTCTAATTCTTCAATGGTGGGGGGGTTGTTGGAAATGTTTTGCAGAAGAGGTAACAATTGATTTTTAGCGGTATGGGTTTTTTTCGTATTTGCCTACCAAAAATGAATAGCGCTTTGCAGGAGTAAACTCAGTTCTTGTTTTTACTTTACCTTTTTCTTCATCCAATACCGATTGGTAATCCAATTTAATGAATGAAAATCGCCATTCTGCACCTCTATCTTCTTTGCTGTAAAAAGCTACCAAAGCATAATCCTTACTGAACCTACTCAGGTGCTTGATAACAAAATTTCGGAGTGCGGTTCTTGCCCGTTCCAGTTTTGCAATGCTTTTTACTTCAACAATCAATACGTCCATAGCCTCGCCATTGGGATCGATGTATTTGCCAATGCGTTTGTAGGTGTTGATATGTTCTTTGAAATCGTCCCAAATGTAGTTACCGGAGTAGGATCTTACTTTTTCACCTTGCTCTAAATCATTCAATAGGTTTTTGGTAAAAAGAGTGAACTGATTTTCACTAAAAGATTCGTTGAACGTTTTTTTTCAATTAGATGTTGAGCGGTTATCTTGTCCATAGCTATTTGTTTAAATATCCTGATAGGATGACTTCACGTTTTTGAAATTTTGCAGCATTTTGTGATCCCTCAATCGCAACAAAACGAATGTGTTTCTCCAGGATATGCAACACCTGAAGTGGATCGGTCGTTTTCTCCATCTCGTTTTGATCAGTTGAGCAGTCTTTTTGGCGATAGTACCTTGTGCAAGCATCTCTCTAACTCCATTCAGGAATTCATCATTGGAATCAGTAAAACCCTTATAATTTTTAAAATACTTGTCCTTCAACCTTGTCTCAATGTATTTTGCATTTGAACGACCACCACTACTTTTCATGGGTTCATCACCTATTGTAACATCGAGCTCAAAACGTACTTTATTGGTTTGCAACAAGTGGTAGTATTCGTTAGGTATCTTCGCTCTTTTTGTCTCAGGCTTACATTCCAATTCATTAACAGCATCAAAGAAAGTAATTTCAGAAGATCTTCCACTTTTGTTGATGTAAAACTTCTTTAGTTTTCCAATACGAAAAAAAAGTCACTAACTGATCATCTTGAATCGATGATTTGTGAAAACCAGATCGTGCTTTTTTTGGCAGTTTTTTTTATCCTATTAAATAACTCAGGTTGTTCATCTCTAATTTTCCGCATCATTTCAAGATACTTCAACTCGGAATCACCTTCACCCTCTTCACCAGTATAGGCTGACCTGCTATTTAAGGTGTTGAATAACTCCTGGCTTCCAAACTCTTCTCCATCACTAAGATACTTGGCATCTTCACCCAAAATATTATGAAACATCTGAATTTTATTCGTTATGTTGATTTCCAAACCCAAGTGAAGATCTGACTGGGTTGTAGGGAAGAAGTTGAAGATATGAACTTTTGGAAGTTACTACCCAAACGATTTACGCGACCAGCCCTTTGAAGTACTCTTGTAGGGTTCCAAGGCAAATCATAATTGATTAATACATTTGATCGATGCAGGTTAATACCTTCAGCCAGCACATCAGTTGCGATGAGAATTTTGACATCATCTCTCTTTTCCTTGTGTTTCGGATCAAAATTAGCAGTAATAATCTCCCTTGAAATTGTGTGGTTTGAAGTTAACTCGTTATTGGTGTGACGCCCCCCCCGGTACTGGAATAGAACATCACTTTACCAGGAAATTCATTCAAAAGAGCTTCATACAAATAATCTCCGGTTTCTTTCGATTCGGTAAATATTACCAACTTATTTTTCTTTAATGCCTGCACCTTTTTAAGCTGTTGGATGAACTCTTCAAGCTTGGGATCAGAATCCACTTTTCTCCATAACTTTTTCACCTCACGCAATATTTCGAGGTCGAATTCTAACTTAGCAACAAACTCTTTTGTAAAGTCCTTGGAATTGTATTTATTGGCTTTTTCATCCTCAACAAACTCTTCCAACCGTTCGATATTGTCACTTTCGATAAGATCGTATACATCGATTTTTTTTGCTTATATATACTGTACCTGAGTGATACATATCTATAAATTTTTCGTAGGACGTTATGAACCTGTTGACACTCTGACGGAATGCATAAAAGCTACTTTCGAGTCGTTTAACCAAAACGCCTTTCATAAATCCACCCACGTTTCGTTGCTGTTGTTTTTCAAACTCGCTTAACGGTTTGTTACCAATATAATATAATAGTGGTGTATATCGGGCATAGGTGAATTCCTGGAGTTTCTTTATGGTTTCGTTGAATACAGTTTCAAGCTGGCCTCTATACTCGTACACGATTTTTTTTGTGGATTATCCAATTCAGGGAAGGTTAATCCCTGCAATGCCATGTCTTTATTGAAGTAAGTCATTACATCAGTTCGTGTTCTCCGAACCATCACGTAACGCAATATACTGTTTCGGATATCATTTGAAATATCCTTAATCAGATTCTTGTATTCCGGATCCGTCTTTTCAAGCTTGGCTAATTTTGATTTGAAACCGGAGAAATATTTTTCCAGATTGGGAATACCCGGGATTGTAGAGTTTTTAGGTGCCTGGAAAAGCTTCAATTGTGCAAATATATCATCTACAGTATTGTTCAATGGAGTTGCTGTTACAAGAATTACTTTTTTTGCCACGGCAAATATCCAGTAAGTTGGCATATGAGAGCGTGTTTTCGTTTCTAAACCGATGCGCTTCATCAACTACGACATAATCATAGCGATCCAGGCCCTTTTTGATAATATGCTCCAATTTTCCAAGTGATTCCACTTCAAAACTTCTGATACCAAAATCGAATAAAGAATCTTTCCAGTATTCCTTCAGGACTGGCGGGCAGACAACCAATGTTCTACCGTGTATTTGTTGAAGGAGAAGAGCGGTGATAAATGTTTTACCCAAACCAACCACATCAGCTAAAACACACCATTGTATGTTTCCAATATTTTGCCTGTATCGCAGCCTGGTTTTGATACTTCAATTTCATAAAACCTTCTGGCAGGAACGGCTCGAATTCATCTGCCAGATTGATATCCTCTTCAAGGTACTCGTATATCAATTTTAAATAAAGCTCGTACGGTTTGATTTGGTCGGTCAGCCATGTTTTGTTTTGGATTGTATCCACAAAATCATCTGAGATATCTACTGACTCTTTCCAAAGGGTGTTGAACTGGTCTTCAGCAAAAAGGACATCTCTTTTATTGCGCAATTCCACATTAAATTCCCTGTTGGCTATAAAACCAGATTCGGAAAAGTTGCTGGATCCGGTGATCACAAAGCCGTAATCTCGATCCTCAGGATTAAATTTTCCGATGTATACCTTCGCGTGAATGTTCTTCGAAGGATATGCTCTTATCTCTAATTTTCCCATTTCCGTTACACGCTTTGTCCTGGTCAGCATCTGGACAATCTGTTCTCAGGAAATCTATAAATTTACGAATCCCGATCTCCAGTTTATCATCTTTTTCATCGCTGTTCTCGATTTCATCTTTCAAGTTCTCTTTAAATTTCTTCTTGGTGCGTTGATGAGATTCAAAATCAATCAGTCCATTCTGATGATTATATTGCATCAGATCATATGAGTCACGGTCAATACTGAGCCCTACAAGTATCCTGATTTTAGAAACAGGTTCCAAAGCGTCATACAATTGATAAAAACCACTGGCCCTGAAATAACCCACCAATACATCAAACTGCTGAGAATCTTTCAGTGTTGACTTGAATCTTGATAACAAGCTATGACCTTCTTCATTGGTGAAAAATGTCAAATCAGTATGATCTATTGTTTTACCGGTACTCATAATTACTTGTTAATTTTGATAACATTAAGGGTCTCCACCAGACCGTCAGAGAGATACAGCAAATCACTGAGATCTGTCAATATGTATGACTTAATAAACTCAACTTCAATTGTCTTCTGAGGTATGTCGAGAGTTTTTGAAAATGTTTCCAACATTTCTTTTGTTGCAACTCTTTCACCTCTCTCAATTTTGCTTAAAATGGAAGTATCAATATCAAGTTCAGCGGCTACCTTTCTTAAAGGAAGACCAAGTTGTTCCCGATTGTATCGTAGAAATTCTCCAAATGTATTCATTTTGTTGTTTTTGTTTGGAAATATTGTTCAAAAGTACGATTTGTTTTGTTAAAATTGTTAAGACGTAAGGGAAATGTTGTTGAATAAAAAAATTTAGTTTAATAAAATGTCACTTCAACACTATCTCAACAGAATCTTCGGGCATGTTGAACTTGTTCATGATATTTGAAATACGGGCCATACAGTCAGAAGCAGAGATATTGATATGTATAAAGAATGTATCTTCCGTCAAGTTCTTTGTTTTTTTTCACAATTATCACCATCAAATGATTTATACCTCTTTTTCAAATCATTATTTTCTACAATCTGTTGCTTCAATATATGCCATTTAACGATTACATCTTTTCCAAATAGTTCAAATTGATTGTCCAGAATTGCATCAAAATCATATTCAGGATTATTCTTTAAAAATTTCAGAAAAGTTATAAACACAGTTTGCCAATAGGTTGCTTTAAAAGAAAACCCATCAATTATAATCTCTGAAGGCGTATTGCCTTGTGCAAAATTACCGGCATCTGTATCCAACGGTGAAAATCGCATACTGTCATCGGATTTCATACTCCAATTGTCTTTGTCTTTATAATCATCTGGCAGTGGGAAAGTATTCAGAAACCATGAAACCATATTTTTTTTGATGATCCTCGATGCTGGTTTCATTCCAAATATCTCTGTTGATTACATCCAATCTATAGTTTAAGGATGAAGTTGATAGTTTTTCTTTTTTTTGTAATGAAAGACTTATTACCTATTTCACTATTAAATTCTGTCAGAATTAAATTTCCAATGTTGTGCAAATATCTTTTGTGAAGATTATTATGATTTTCGCCCAAGTCACTCATCCAATCGTCGTTTAATTTCTGGGGGGGCATGATATGTTCAATCGTTATCTTTGGATTACGAAAATCGACCGCAACCTTTGTGTTATTCTCTTCAATCTTGCCTAAAACAAATTTCGAGTACTTCTTCAATCCCTCATAGAAATTCATTAAAAACAAGGCATTCTTTATTTCATAGTTGTTCGGAAATCTTAACCTGTAGAACATATTAGTGAGCAGGTCAAGTATTGAAACTTTACCAAGAGCAAGGTTCTCGATATGCTTGCTTAAAAGAACCATGTTTTTGTTCTCACCTTGGGTAAGACCCAATATTCTTCTTCTTATCAGATAGGTACGTATGGTCTCCAATATTGAAATCAAGAGATCATCACTCAAGTGCACATTCTTACGCTTATCCTGATTGTATTCCAGCAGGCCTAACACAAACGGTTTAAAAGCTTCTGCTTTGATGTCGTGGAAAATATTTCTCAGCAGCTCTTTAACTTTTTTTTATCTCTCGTTAAATCCGTATAAATAAAGTCAATAACAATTTCCTTAATGATCCATTTGTACCAGCGAACGTACCGTACAATATCATTTATGAAGTCGTTGTGAGTAGTAAATTCTTCTTCAACAAAATCTTTAAACAGTTGATAGATCTCTTTTGTGTTGTTGTCACTAACAACCTTGATCGACGTTTTTGTTTTGTATTGGAGATAATCACGGAAATACTTTGAAGAATCGTCGTTCAGGATTAACTCAATTTTTGGATGCCATACTTTTTCGTAAATCTCTGATTGATTAGAACTTTCCATATTTAAAAGAACAAAATTTCTGACCAAATCAGACAATGTCAGGGGGGGTTTACCAAGTGAGTTTAAAGTTTCAAAAATAATTTGTGGATCCTCACCTTTAAAAGGACGTTCATCCAAAAAGATTACAGCAACATTGATTCTCTGGATTGCCATCAGATAATGCTCTAATTTTATTTCAGGATTAGTACGCTTGACATCCTCAATCAATTTAAAAAAAAGCTTGTAAGCATTAAAAATGATACCCGGGTCAGGTTGATTTTTAGTAACCAATGCCCTGTACGACTCCCAATCTTTTGTTACTTGTTTAAGCTTGATTTTGTCCTGAAAACTCGATGTGGTATTTGTAAGATAGTTATGGGTTATGAAATCCTGATTTGCCTCTTCAATTTCTAAATCTCGTAATGCAATAAGAAACAACAATGTGGTTGTAAGACGTTGTTGTCCATCCACAACTACAGATTTATTCGCGAAACCAGACTTTTCCTCTTTAATGACAAGTGTCCCGAAGAAGTGCTCCAGCTTATCATGCTGCTTGGGATCAAGTTCTGAATTCACTATACGCAATATATCGTTAAAAAAAACGCTCAATTTCCGGTCTTCCCCCCATGCATATGCTCTTTGGAACGGCGGTATAAAGAATGAGGTTGCATTCTTTGCTAAAACATCATTAATGGAATGACTTTCAGTTTTCATATTATTGTATGCTATTGATTTATCAGAACATCAGAAGATCTATATATCGGATTTAAAAGGTTATTAATTGATCAATTCCAAATTGAATAATTATCAAAGTGTATCATGCTGATGAGTTATGAAAAACAAAAATACAAAAAAACATTCATAATCAACCACAAAGAATGTAATAGGAAATTGGGCAAAATTAAAAAGAGATATTGACATCTTGTGTCAATAGATGAAATATGTTGCATTATTGTTTGTTGTTTCTTACGTTACTTCGTATATTTTAGTTGTTCGATGACATAGTCGGCAAGGTCGTAGCCGTGGTGGATTTGTTGAGGGGTTGCGAAATGCTCCAGTAAATCGGAGACGGAAAGATTTAGGGAGAGCTCGATGTTTATTTGTTCAGCTTTCCTGAGCCACCGGTCATAGCATCCGGAGTCGGGATAGAGGATGACGGTTTTATTGCGGAGGACTCTTGACTTTTCGATGTTGAGACCGTTGAGGTTTCCAGCTGCAAGCCAGTTGTAGTTGTGGTAGATCATACTTGCTATTACTGCGGTTTTCTCAGCCTCAACAATCGCAACCGGCTTATCGGGGTAGAGACGTAGGAGGTGCTCGCCAAAATAACATTGGTTGAGGTTGAAGTCAGAGAAGGAGGGGGGGTTGGATTTCTTCAGCTTGTGGTGCACCCAATTGATTCCTCCATACCCGTTTTTAATGCGTCTGCCGGTCTGCGGGTTGTACTTCATGATCTTCCCGGTGCGGACTTTTCCATTGATATCAATTTGCCAGAATATTATTTCCCCCCCGTTTCTCGCTGCTCCCAGCAGGTAGTTGTTGGCTGCCTCCGCAATTTGCAGATCAGAGAAATGTTTGCGAAGGAATCGGACGAAGTTTGAGTTGAGGGAGAGTGAACGTTTCAGGTATTTGTGTGGAATAAAGTCGGGATGTTTTTTTTGGTTGGTTGGGTTGAGGTACATAAAATAGTTCACTGGGTTCAGGGTAGGTGTGTAAGAGATGGGGGGGACCTGTTGGTTCTTTCTGATTTGTGGTAAAATGATTGGAGACCTTGGGTACCGGTTTCTGATGTTGAGATAAATTTGAGGGTGATGTGATGGTATCTGAAACGGTTTGCGATGGTGCAGGTTGTGATGAGGCATGTGAATTCAAATGAGCATAGCCATGGTTATGTGAGATTGGTGAATGGGGGGGATCCTGATGAGGATATCTATGTTGTTGTGTAATTGAGAAGTGGGGGGGATCCTGGCGTTTGAGATCTGAGAAATATTGCCGGGGTGTATAATGGTAACCGCATTTGATTTCGCGGTTGCAGCGACCGACTGTTGGGTGGATGGGTTGGTGGGTCTCACCATCAAGGTAGCGGGTGAAGCTGTAGGGAGTCTTGCAACCGGGACAGGTGAATCGGGTGGATTTGCCGGCATACTTCTGGAGATAGGGAGGTTTGTACATAATCGTGAGTGAATTTAGTGATTGGTAACAGGGTGTTACCAATGTATTTACACCTTTGTTATTGATATTCTAATAGTTATGGAAATTGGTAACAAAGGAACATATATATAGGAGGGTTATCGATGTTACCAGTGTTACCAACATTGTTACCATTCTGAACATTGGGGGGGCTCAGCAGGATCATAGTCAGAGTCTGGAAGTTCAAACTGGATGAGGTGAGCATCCTCACGATGGGCTAGGCAGGATCAGAGTCAGAGGCTTGATGTGGAGGTTTTGTTTTCGTTTCTTCAAGTGGTTTTCGGAACGAAAACAGACAGAGGCGGAGGTGGAGGTTTATTCTTCATTGCTTCGAGGTGTGTTCGGAACGAACAGATTCAAGTTGGGAGTAACTTTTCCGGGTTGGTACTGGTCGGGAAATCTTCATATCCATTTAACCGGTTATAATCTTCTGGTTTGAAAAGATTCAGCTGGCGGGAATCTACATTATCGTCGAGTTTGATATCCTGGATGATCTTCTTGTAGATGCGAAGTATTTTGATCTTGAAGCTGTTGAATTTTTTCTCCTCCGGACAGAGTCGCTTGGCGATTGCGTAAGCGGAGATGGAGGGTTGCTCAACGATGCATCTGCGTACCTCCTCCTCCAGTATCTCCCTGTCTCGTTCCGTCACAGTTTTGAGATGCTTGTACTCACTGTCGAGATGCAGGAAGTTAAAGTGAAGGAAATTGTCCGGTTTGGTGATCTGGCAAACAATGATGTTGTAGCTGTCGTAAATGTGCTCGGTGGAGCGGACCTTGATCATCTTGATGTAACGGAAAGAGCTATCGGAAGAGCTCTCTCCTATCGCGAAGCTGCTGTCGCAAAAGTTCATCAACACCTTGCTCCCCCCTGCAGGTCGTTCCGGGTAAGCGGCTTTGTAAGATCACGCTTGGGTGTGTGCGCCAGCACCAGCAGGGAGAGGTTGTACTTATTCTTCAACATTTTCAGGTGTTTCATCAGCGGCAGCGCATCCTTCGCCCTCTCGTTCTCATGGCGGAGGTAAGTGATGTTGTCGATGATCAAGATCTTGGCACCGGTTTCGATAATCACACTTTCTATCGCGTTGCTGAGGGAAAGCTCGAAAGAAGCATCCTCAGGAAAGACAGCATCCGGGTTGATCTCCACCCTGAGAAAGTTGTCGCTGAAAACATAAGGTTCTCCATAATTGTGGGAGTACCTACCTGGAACTGTTTGTCGTTCAATTCGAAGTCGCAGTAGATCACTTTCTGCGCCATGGTTTCCAGTTTGAATCCCGGGATGGAACGTCCGCAGGAGATGCTATCAGCGATTTGCACCGCCAGGATAGTCTTGCCCACGTTGGTATCGGCAAAGAGGATGCAGAGCTCCTGCTCGTACCAGAACTCGCTGAAAAGCATCCTGGGGATGGGTCGTTTTGAAGCCTGTTCGATCCAGTTGTTCGCGGTCTTGACCTCGAGAAGTCCGGCCGGTAGTGTTGCTTTAAGCTGTCTGAGGTTGTCGTTCAGATCAGCCTCCAACAGCGTTATGAAATTATTACCCCTGAATTGTTCGATGTCAATATCCAGGAGATCTTCCGGTTGCGTTGCAACGGAAGAGAGACTGTTCGGTTCCATGGTGCTGTTATAGTTGATTCATCGAGATTCAATCAATCATTGACCTCCGGCAACAAAGATTTCTTTGTACCATTATAGTTTTTCTGCAAAATGGTGAGAATGTCGGATTTTCGATAGTAGATTTTCCCCCGGATGCGGGAATAGGGCAATAGCCGATTGGTCCGCCAGTACTGCAAAGTACGTACGGAGATGTGGAGCTTCTGCATCACATCCTGTGAATCCACCCAGTCGGCCCACTCATAGAGGATGGCGTAATGTTTTATCTCATTCATGACAGTCTGCGTTTGTTTAATCGAATAGGAGGATACTCAATTGATTCCTGCTGCTTTTCATCGGTATGCAGCCACTCATCGATCTCACATTTCAAAAACTGAAGCTTTTTCCCTTTCTTGTGATAGGGGATCTTCTTCTGGAAGACCCAACCGTAGACCGTTTGTCTAGCCGGTCGGTCGGGCAGGTATTCGCAAAGCTCTTCGATGTTGAACCAGGCATTCGGGTCGGGTTGCGTGTCGGCCGAAGTTCTGATCAGCTCTTCCAGGTCGTTCATCTTCCCGATGAGGTAGCTCATCGCCTCGGGGATTTCATTGAAGGTAATCGTCTTTTCTTCCATGGTTTCAAAAAAAGCATATAGGTGATCATTCGTGCCAATAGAAAAGAGCACCACTGACTCGACAGTGAGACAGTGGTGCAAATATAAAAGGCAAAAACCGGGTGGTAGTGGGAAAAATAGTGTAATAGTGTCACTACCAATTGCGTTAAATAATGTTATATACTATCATTTTCTATTTTGCTGTGATTTTGGTAGCAATTCCCGGAAAAGATCGCCCACAATCTTGAGGTTCTTTTTGGTTTTGTGCTTTCGAAGTCGATATTGAGTTCAGTTTTGATATTTTGAATATGCTTGCCTGTGACTTTCACCAGGAAACGGGCCCATTGCACTTTGAGTGAATTGTTGAAGTTGACGCCCAGCTCATTCAGCATGTAATAGAATACGAGAATCAGCTGAGCAAGAGTCAGCCCTTTGCGGTTATAGTTCTCTGTATGATCGTTTAGAACCATCATCATGTTGTGGGTCTCCTCATCGTGTTTCTCATGAAGCAGCCTCAATTCTTCATTTTGTTGTGTGATGATCTGTGTGAGACGGGCGTTTTGCTCTTTCAATTCTTCCAAAGAGGTGTTGAGGTGCTCAATCATTTGTACCATGGGAAGTTGATTTATTGGAGAGTTGGGATTAACAGTAGTAGCGGAAACGGGCGAACCATTGTTTCCCGGTGGGTGTTCATTGAACGACAAGAGCTGATGCAATTGAGAGAAGCAATCGCTCAAATCGTAACAGAAGAAATCGGGGGGGTTGCACTGTTTCTCGGTGAGGTATTTGTCCTCAATCAACCTGAGGATCTGCAAATGCTGATCATGAGTGAAATCGGGGGGGTGGGTCACCCAAAGTGTAATGAGGTGATGATTGAATTGCTTCGTGGCTTTCATCCATTTCACTTCATTGAGGTTGAGAGAAGGAATAATTTCGAGATACTTATTTTCAATGACAAGAAATTGCTCATCCCGATATTGTTCTATGCTTATTGCAAGCATTTTGAATTTCTTCTTCTGTACCGGTGTCAGATCATAGTTGTAGTTATTGATCAGCATGAGCAGGAGGTCGAGGATGGTTTCTTCCATTTGCATGTCCCCCCCAAAATAGATGTTGTTTGCCAGGTAATGTGCTTTAAAGGGATCAGAAGCCAGGACACGTAATCGATCGAAGATCTCATAGGATTTGTTGAAAACAAAAAGCCACCACTCCTCATCAACTATGAAATCATTTATTCGTTCGTTGTAAAATTCAAAATTTGTATCATCGAGCAGGTAATCACCCAGGTTGTTCTTTGGAAAATCCTCTTTGTAGCGGGCGCACTCACCTTCAATCTCTTCAGATGAGGCTAATGTCTCAGGTTTCAGCTTTACTGTTTTGCCTTTTTGATCTTCGTCGTAAGGATTGTGATCTCGCTCGATAATGTTGTAGGCATAAAGAAAAGTTTTATCGTCACATATCGCGTTTTGTATCTCCTTCCGGACCCTGTAGGCAATCAAGTGATCGACTTCATCCTTGTTCTCATGGAAACTTACGGTTTCGTGGGTACCGTTGTTGGTTTTGATCTTCCTCCGGTATCTGGCATCGGCATACAGATACTTGCTGAAATAGTCTTTTGTTTTTCGTTTATCGGTTCTCAGGGGGGGATAGAGATTGTAGATAGATTTTTTTGACTTGATCGAAATAATCGAATTCTCTTCTGTTGAATTCAAGCTTTTCTTTCGCTCTCATGGTTGCACTGATTGAATTAAACGCCAACAGCAATGGATCTTCATCAGAGATCTCATGCGCAACAAAATACTTGACATTCTTATCAAAATTAATTGAAAGAATAATTCATGACTTGAAAACGCTGTAAAACTTACATCCTTTTCAATGCTCAAAGTAGTGCCGAATGGTTTATCAAGAGAACAATTGGGCACCTCTAATACCCGATTATTGCCAGTGTCCCTAATTAGATTTCATTGAAAGTAATAGCTTATAAGATTGAACGGGTTAGCCGACAATGGTACAAAAGTAACAATAAAAAAAAGACAAAAGAGAATATCAGGCTGATTTTCTATGGGATGAGTAAACGGCCTTGAGTTTGAGTATAGAAGGAATGGGTTGGATTGGTAACAGAAATTTTAGGACATAATAGTGTTTAGATGGTGGATAGTTGGTAAGATATTCAATTGGGTGATTTAATATGTAATGTTATCATATTGATTGTCTTGTCGTTCTAAGGAGATTGTGAAGTAAATCGATTCCCGGCAGTGTTGGTAACAGATTGGTAATAGTTGGTACAGGTAGTTATACAACTATTTGTTACCAAAAGGAGATTTATTGGTTTTCAAGATCCAGGATAAACAGCATCGTTTTAGAATTGAATACTCCTTACAGTGTGGTTTGTATTTCGATATATCTTGATATTATAATCAATTTGTATGACCTATGTATGACCCAACGAAAAAGCACCTACCGTTTTATTCGGTAAGTGCTTGATAATGAAGTGACCCCCCCGGAGGGGCTCGAACCCTCGACCCATTGATTAAGAGTCAATTGCTCTACCAACTGAGCTACGGAGTCATTTTTAAAGAGGCACAAAGGTACAGATTTTTTTTATTTTAAAAGCAATATGCAGCAAGAAATTGACTATTTTGTTAAGCCGGATGAGCATAATCCAATCAAGATTGTATTATTCCTAAACGAGCAATTTTTACGTTACGCGAAGCAGAGAAGGTAAATTCATAACAATTATGTAGCGGCGAAGAAAAAAATAGATCAGAATTCAAATATGGAATTATTGATTAACAGGTACCATAAATCAAAAAAAGGAACAAACTTATACAATTTGCTCCTCTTTTATTCCACTTGCAAGTTATCAGAGATTTGACAGTTCTGAGCCCGCTTTAAATTTGGCTGTCTTCTTTGCCGGAATGTCGATTGGTTTTTTCGTACGAGGATTGATACCTTTTCTGGCGCTTCTTTCCGAAACCGAGAATGTACCAAATCCAACCAATACAACTTTTCCACCTGCTTTTACTTCTTCAGAAATTGTTTCAAGTGTTGCATCCAATGCTTTCTTGGAATCCACTTTGCTAAGGCCTGATTTTTCAGCGATAGCGCTAATTAGTTCTGATTTGTTCATAAAAAAACGTAAATAAAAAAAATTAAACATACTTTAAATCAAGGCTGAGCCTTATTTTGGCGTCAAATATAAGTTATAAATCGAAAACAATCAAGAAAATAGGTAAAAAGTATTTGATTTTAATAAAAAAAACATCTTTTGTGAGGTAAAAAAACCACAATTCAAACAAAATAATACGTATTTTTGCGCCACAACAGTATTTTACTAAGATGAATAATTCAAGAAATAGCTTTGCAGGAATACTTCCTGTAGTTACTAAAACATCATTATCATAAACGGAATCGTATGGTTGGCTCAGTTTGTGTTGTTGCAAAGAACAGGTATAGACCTCTCAAATAAGTTCGGGCTACATTTTATTGGTTCGGAACATTTCCGTATCTATCAGCTTGTCACCTATATGTTCCTGCACGATCCCTATTCTTTCTCGCATGTATTCTTCAACATGTTTGCAGTCTTCATGTTTGGACGAACACTGGAACAAGTGTGGGGGGGTTCAAGGCGGTTCATCGCTTACTACCTGGTTACAGGAATTGGTGCAGGACTAGTTCAGATGCTGATCATTTACTTTCGGATTCAGGCAATATTACCACAGGAGATGTTTTCACTGGTGAATAGTGTTACTGTAGGTGCATCGGGAGCCGTTTTCGGTATTCTGCTTGCATTCGGTATGCTATTCCCAAATGCTCAGCTTTTTATTATCCCTTTTCCATTTCCCATAAAAGCCAAGTGGTTTGTTATCGGTTACGGCCTGCTGGAGCTATTCTTTGGTGTAGCCAACCGCAGTGGCGACAATGTTGCTCATTTTGCCCATCTGGGAGGAATGCTTTTCGGAATTTTCATGATATTATATTGGAGAAAAACGGACAAGAGACATGGCAGATTTTATTGATACGCTGAAATATAAATACAAAACAGGTAGTGTGATGACAAGGCTGATCTTCATCAACGTTCTTGTTTTTGTAGTTATAAAAATATTCCACGTGGTTTTTACATTATTCAATGTTTACGCCATAGACCTTATTACGTTTCTGGGAATACCATCTCATATACCTTTACTGCTAAACAGGTTCTGGACACCCATAACCTATATGTTCGTTCATGAAGGGTTTCTTCATCTCCTGTTTAATATGCTATGGTTATACTGGTTCGGTCATATTTTCCAGCAGTATTTCTCCGGAAGGACATTAGGCAGCCTGTATGTGCTGGGAGGACTGGCGGGCGCCTTGCTCTATGTAGCAGCCTTTAATACAATTCCATATTACCTTGACATGGGCAGGGGGGGATGGATGATTGGAGCATCGGCGGCAGTGATGGCAATTGTTATGGGCACCGCTTTTTATCGTCCCGACGTTCAGGTTAATCTTCTTTTTCTTGGGCCGGTGAAGATTATATATATTGCTGTCTTTGCGTTTGTACTTGATTTCATTTCACTGGGCAGTCCTACCAATCCCGGTGGACATGTAGCACATATAGGCGGAGCATTGTCCGGGTATATTTTTGCCATTCAGTACAAAAAAAAGGGAAAGATATAACACACTGGATGGGCAGGATAATCGACCTGTTTGTAGACCTGTTCAAACCACGGAAGAGGGGGGGAGTACTTTAAGAGTAAAAAGTTCCCGTCGCGAAACCGATTGGGAATACAATAAGCGCAAACATACCGAACAGGAAGAAATAGATGCAATTTTAGATAAGTTGAAACAATCGGGATACAGTAGTCTTTCCGCCGAGGAAAAAAAAGAAACTTTTCAATGCCAGCAAGAAATAAAAAGCCAACATTCAAAGAGGTTGTAAAGTGGATTATTTTTGCCACTAACGTGGTAGCTATAATCTTGCTTTTCAGCTCATTCCTCTCATGGAATATTTCTCCACTGAAAACAAACCTATTCTCTTACATAGGGCTGGGATTCGGAATTATATTTTTTTTAAATGCCGGATACCTTGCATTTTGGATTATTTTCTCGAAATGGAAGCTAGCTTTTGTTTCCCTGGCAGCCATTATGCTATGCCATAAGCCTGTAACTACATTTTTCCCCCCCTTGAATATTAAATCTCCTAAAGTCCCTGAGAATACAATTAAGGTTCTTACATATAATGTGCAGGGATTTCCTGAAGAGAGAAACAAGAATACAACTGACCACCCAATCTTGGATTATATCTCCAGCACCGACGCCGACATAGTTTGTCTGCAGGAGTACCTGGTAAGCAAAACGGGACAGTCCATTTTCTCGCAACGCGACGTGAATCGTATACTAAATAAATACCCCCCCTATCGTTCGGTTACAGGTTTGGAATCTTCCGGGAAATATCATATCTTCGGGCTGGCATGTTTCTCAAAATACCCGATAGAGAAAACCCAAGAGGTAGTATTTGAGTCCTCTTACAACGGGGCTGCTATATATACTATTAATATTGACGGAGCGAGATATGCCGTTGCCAATGTGCACCTGGAATCAAACAGCATTAAAGATGAAGATAAAAAAAACTTTACAGCGATTTCCTTCAGAACTCCGATTCGGTGAAACTGGAACAGGTAACCACTAACATCAGGGCGAAACTGGGCGGAGCTTACAGAATGCGAGTGAATCAAGTAGAAAAGGTGAAACGGTTAATCGATGCACAGGATGCCCGGGGGGGACTATCATCTGCGGTGATTTTAACGATACTCCCATTTCGTATGCATACAGTCAGATGAAGAAGGGTTTGAAAGATGCTTACGTCTCCACCGCTTTTGGACCGGGTATCACTTATCATGAGGATTTATTCCTCTTTCGTATAGATTATATTTTGCACAGTACAAATATATATGCCTACGCCACAAAGGTTGATAAAATTAAATATTCTGATCACTATCCTCTCAGGACTCACTTAAGATTAAAAAAACTGACTATGAAAGATGTTTCTGAGAAGGCGGAAAAGTAAAAAGGTAATATTGTAACAAGTCGCCCTGACATAACCATAGAAAGGAAACGCCCTAATTAATGCCAGTGGCAGTAAAAAGATAAAAATCTGAAATTTCAATGTATAAGATAAGTAAAAATTTTCTTTCTCGGCAGCACACTCACTGTTTGGCTTGCGCGACGATCACCCCCCCTGCAGCCGTGTTCACGGGCACAACTATGTTGTTACCATTCATCTCCGTTCAAAAGATCTGAATGAGCAAGGCTTTGTAAGGGATTATAACGAACTGAAAATCGTGAAAGAGTACATTAATAAAACATTAGATCACCGGAATCTCAACGATATACTTTCACCGCTCAACTCGTCTGCAGAAAATCTGGCAAAATGCTCTACGAGGTTTCAAACCACGGATACCTGAACTATACGCTGTTGAGGTAAGTGAGACGCCTAAAACATCAGCAATCTATGAACCTGACAGTAAATGAAATATTCTACTCGCTCCAGGGAGAGGGCGGCCGGGCCGGACAAGCATCTATCTTTATCCGACTGGCTAAATGCAATCTGAATTGTAGCTTCTGTGACACTGAGTTTGAGCAGGGAATAAAAATGTCACCTGAAGAGGTACTGAGCACAATAGGAAAATATGGATGCAGATGGATCATCTGGACCGGAGGTGAGCCCACACTGCAACTTACGGATGATGTTGTTGCCTTCTTTAAGGAAAAAGGATACTTACAGGCGATAGAGACCAACGGAACAAAAAAAGGTGCCTGCCGGGATCGATTATATTTCATGCAGCCCAAAACAAAATTTCGAGAAAATCAGAGATCTTATTCCCGAGGTTGATGAATTGCGTTTCCCCATCAAAAAGGGGGGGATCCATTACCCGATATATCTATTCTTCCCAAGACAGATAGATATCTGCTGAGTCCAGTCTTCGATAATAACAACATCATTAAGGAGAATGTGGATTATTGCATATCACTCATTAAGGAAAACCCTTTATGGGCATTGAGTCTTCAAACGCATAAGCTTATCGGTATACCCTGATATGACAAATTTCCATTTAACCATATTGGGCTGCGGATCGGCTATGCCCACAACTCTGCATAACCCTCCCTCACAACTTATAGATGTGAATGAAAAGCTTTTCATGGTTGATTGTGGCGAAGGGACGCAGCTTCAAATGCGGAAGTTCAAAACACGAATGAGCAAGCTTCACAGCGTTTTCATCTCACACCTTCACGGTGACCATATATTCGGGCTTCCAGGATTGCTCTCAACACTCAGCATGCTGGGCAGGACAGGCGATCTGAATATATATGCCCACAAAGAGATCGATTTTTTTGTTAAACCCTTTCCTGCTATATATGGGAAGACACCTGTCATTTAAGATTAACATTATACCCCCCCTGAATCCCGATAGCCATGAACAGATTTTCGAAAACAGGTCTATTCGTGTTTTTTTTCTTTCCCGCTGAAACACCGTATTCACACCAACGGCTTTATTTTTGAAGTAAAGGAGTCGCCAAGGCATATCATTCGTGAAATGATAGATTTCTATTCCATCCCTGTCAGCCAGATAAGAGATATTAAAGAGGGAGCTGATTTTGTTACACCAGATGGAACGTTGGTAAAAAACGAGCTGCTCACCAACCCCCCCGGCACTCCGTCACGAAAGTATGCCTACTGCTCCGATACAGCTTACAGTCCGGAGATAATTCCCTACATCGAGAATGTTGATTTGCTTTACCACGAGGCAACATTTGCCGAAAGTGAACTTGTCCGGGCCGGGGAAACCTTCCACTCCACCGCACGTCAGGCTGCCGAAATTGCCAAGGCCTCAAATGTAAAAAAAACTGATCATAGGACATTACTCGTCCCGATACAACGAGCTTGGGATACTTTTGAAAGAAGCTATTACAGTATTCCCCAACACTGAACTTGCCATTGAAGGAAAAATTTTTGAAATATAAAGGAAGACGAATGCAGTATTGTTCCGGGATCGACTGGTTTGTTCACATATTTTCTCTAATTTTGTGAGCAAACATCACTCTATGAAGATAATCGGTTCCATAATAATGGCGACATATCTAATTTGCTGGCCTGTTTTCACTTTAGATGCACAGGAGAGCTCGAATTGGGCTGCAGAGATGGAATCACGAAAAGACAATACCCGCCGTTTTATCCATAAGAAGCCAATAAAAGAAGATAGCGGTAAGATTGTTATAACTGAGGCACAAAAGAATAACTCCGGCTGGAATATCACAGGTAATGCCCAAAAAGAGAATCTAAACCGACTTAATGAAAAGGAAGAGTCACAGGATGAAACAATAATCAAGCTGGTTGAAAACCGTTTAAAAATAGAAAATCTTCCAGAAAACAGCCTGCTGGAGATATTTAACATAATGGGTGTAAAAGTTTACAACAGGCGTATAAACGCTGGTACAAATGAATATACACTAGCCCTTCCAAGAGGGTATTATATAATAAAAATCGGTAAAATCACAAAGAAAGTGGCAATAAAATAATTCCTTACCCTCTTTTTATATCTTTGCAATTCCATTTTTAAATAACTACTAAAATGAAGACAGCTATTGTAGGCACTAGTGGAGCTGTAGGCCAGGAGCTGCTCCGAGTGTTGGAAGAAAGAAACTTCCCCCTGGACGAGTTGATATTATTCGGTTCTTCAAGAAGTGCCGGTACATCATATACTTTCAAAGGCAAATCTATTAAAGTAAAAGAATTGAAGCACAACGACGACTTCAAAGGAGTTGATATAGCATTTGTCACTGCAGGCGGAGGCACCTCTCTTGAATTTGCCGGAACCATCACCAGACACGGAACCATTATGATTGACAACTCCAGCGCTTTCCGCATGCATGACGAAGTGCCTCTTGTTGTTCCTGAGGTGAACGGAGAGGATGCTTTGAACCACCCCTTGGGCATCATAGCCAACCCAAACTGTACTACCGCTCAGTTAGTAGTATCTTTACAGGCAATTGAAAAGATAGCCCACATCAAAAAAAAGTGCATGTAGCTACCTATCAGGCTGCATCGGGTGCGGGAGCTGCCGCCATGCAGGAACTGGAAAATCAGCACAAACAGCTGGTGAACGGTGAAGAGCCAACAGTATCCAAATTTGCTTATCAGCTGGCCTACAATCTGATCCCTCAGATAGACGTTTTCACCGAAAACGGCTATACAAAGAGGAGATGAAGATGTACAACGAAACCCGAAAGATCATGCATTCTGACATAGAAGTAAGCGCTACCTGTGTCCGTGTACCGGTAATGCGTGCGCATTCCGAGGCTATTTGGATTGAAACCGAACGTACTGTGTCTGTTGATGAAGCACTGGAGGCATTCAACAATGCCGACGGTATTGTAGTTATCGACAATCCGGCAAACAAGGAATATCCAATGCCGCTGGGCCTTACAGGTAAAGACCCAGTTTATGTTGGACGCATCCGCAAGGATCTAACCAATGAAAAAGGATTAAGCTTCTGGAGCGTTTCAGACCAGATAAGAAAGGGAGCAGCGCTAAATGCCGTGCAGATAGCGGAGTATCTTATCAAACATAGTTAGAGAGTTGAAATTTTTCATTTAGGCCAGTTATCTAATCGTTGGAATGCAAATCATTTTCCACATGGTCATGATTCATAAGCACCTGTGCGGGAGCGTGCCGTGCCCAAGTATTTCTATAGGACAGGACTCATAGGCACCTGCAAGCCACTCCTGCGATATATCTGTACCCGGATGATAATGTAGCCCCTGGTTCACGCAGGCGATATTTTCACGAGAGAGAGTATAGTTCCCACATCGTGCGATACCAGCACAATGGCAATATCTTTATTTATTTCACCTAAAAGCTTGTAAAAATTACTTTCAAAAAAATTTATCCACGTAAGTACTGGGCTCATCCAGAATAATCAGTTTCGGATTGTCAATTATTGCCCTTCCAAGCAACACACGCTGCAGCTGGCCACCAGACAGCTCTCCTATGGCACGTTTTAAAAGATGGTCTATACCAAGACGTTCGGCCACCCTTCTCACGCTCTGCCTCTCTTCCAGCCTGAATCTACTAAAAAGGTGCTTCGGGGGGGGAGTCAGTCCCGACAAGATCACTTCCGACACAGAGATAGGAAATTTCTTATCAATCTGGTTTATCTGAGGCAGATAGCCCATATTAATAGAAGGTACCTTTTTCCCGTTTTCAAAGAAACTGATTGTTCCCGAATATGGCTTTAATAATCCCAGTATCGCTTTCAACAGTGTAGTCTTTCCACCGCCATTTGGGCCGATAATACCAAGGAAGTCGCCACCGTAAATAGTAACTGACACATCCGTCAGTACTTTCGGTTTGTTATCATAGCCAACCGTAAGATTCGATATTTCTATCAGTTTATTCATCGGTTTCACGTGCTAAGATAGATGCAATACGAAGCAGTTCCTCATCCCACTCATACTTCAACGGGTCAATCTCAAATACTTTTGCGTTGATCTCTTTTGCAATCACCTCAGCATTTTTAATATCAAAGCCACGTTGAATAAAAATTGTGTTTATCTTCTCCCTCCTTGCAATGTCTATCAGATCCTTAATCTGCGAGGGAGAGGGGCTCTTACCTTCGAACTCAACACTGTATTGACGAAGGCCGTAATCCTTTGCGAAATAGCCCAGTGCGGGATGGTATATGATAAACGACCGGGAAGGCGTATGCTGTAACAGGTTACGAATAAGGCTGTCTGTCCTGTCAATTTTATCAGATAGTTTTTCAAATTTGGAGAGATACAGCTCTTCGTTCTCAGTATCAACATTTACAATAGCATCTAACATGTTCCCTGTAAAAATCTTCACAGCCCTTGGTGATGACCACACGTGGGGATCCATGGCGCCGTGCAAATGGCTATCCTCATCTGAGTGGCTATGATCATGCCCGCCCATTAATTCTATTCCGGCAGAACAATCCACAATACCCACATCTGGGTTGTTGCTGGATAAGCGTGCCGTCCACGCATTTTCAAACCCCCCCAGATTTCCCACCTTAAAATAGAGAATGCTTTTCCCCCCCATCTCAATCATA
>JMBV01000033.1_pt1 | contig 52232 bp, 77 predicted proteins | sample 616531 | NCBI WGS metagenome assembly JMBV01 (sample SAMN02727904, study PRJNA239997) | anaerobic digester metagenome | biome: anaerobic digester; isolation source: mesophilic anaerobic digester inoculated with municipal waste water sludge... | place: Germany: Bielefeld University, CeBiTec ...
TAAAATTTTAAATGATACTACATTATTAAAACGCAAAAAAAACGCAAAAAAGTTACAAAGGAAGGATTAAAATATAAAAACAATTATCTTTTATACCTTCTGTGCGAAGCCTGAACAGTTTTTTTTATTTTATAATACTTTACTACCTGGCAATACCTCTTTTGTTGGTGATACAAGTGCAAGTGCTCCATCAAAATTTTCAGCTGAAAGAATCATTCCCTCTGAAACTATTCCCCCCCTCATTTTACGTGGTTCCAGATTGGCAATAAAACAAACCTGCTTACCCACCAGCTCTTCAGGATTAGGGTAGTAGTTTGCTATTCCGGAGAGAATGGTCCGTTTTTGCAGCCCATCGTCGAGCAGAAAACGAAGTAGCTTATCTGCTTTTGGTACTTTCTCGCATTCCAGCACCGTCCCTACACGTATATCCAACTTTTCGAAAGTGTTGAACTGCACGCTCTCTTTTACAGCTTCCGCCTTGTATTCACTCTCCTCGTTTGCCTTTTTCGTATCGAGCAGTTTCTGTATTTGTTTTTCAATAACCACGTCTTCTATTTTTTTCGAATAGGAGCTCTGATTTTCCCAACATATGTTTCTCCGGAAGCAGGTTGAAGTTGCCAAGGTCATCCCATTGCAAGTTGCCTACGTTAAGAAAAGAACGGAGTTTTACCGATGAAAACGGCAAAAATGGTTCAAATACAATTGCCAGATTGGCTGTAATCTGCAATGCTATGTTAAGTATAGTAGCTGTGCGGTTCATATCGGTTTTAGCCGTTTTCCAAGGTTCGGAGTCGGCCAGATACTTGTTCCCGATCCGTGCCAGGTTCATCGCCTCTTTTTGTGCTTCCCGAAAGTGATAGTTATCGAGATTATACTCTACAGCCGCTCTCACTTTCTGCGCCTCTTCAATGGTTTCCCGGTCATATTGGGTAAGCTCCCCCCCGGCAGCAGGAACCTTGTTGTCGAAATACTTCTGGGTGAGTACCAGCGCCCGGTTCACAAAGTTACCCAGCACCGCCACCAGTTCGTTGTTATTGCGCGCCTGGAAGTCTTTCCATGTGAAGTCGTTGTCTTTGGTCTCGGGAGCGTTGGCGGTGAGCACATAGCGAAGCACATCCTGTTTACCGGGAAACTCTTCCAGATATTCGTGCAGCCATACTGCCCAGTTGCGTGATGTGGATATTTTATCACCTTCAAGGTTCAGAAATTCGTTGGCAGGCACATTGTCAGGCAGGTTAAAGGTCCCTTCCGCTTTGAGCATAGACGGAAAAACAATGCAGTGGAAAACAATATTATCTTTACCTATGAAATGTACTAATCTGGTATCTTTATCTTTCCACCACTTTTCCCATTCATCGGGTAACAGCTCTTTTGTGTTTGAGATGTATCCTATGGGTGCATCGAACCAAACATAAAGCACCTTACCTTCAGCTCCTTCCACAGGAACAGGGACACCCCCCCAGTCGAGATCACGGCTAACGGCACGCGGCTGCAGTCCAAGATCGAGCCATGATTTGCACTGTCCATACACATTGCTTTTCCACTCTTTGTGATCTTCAAGGATCCACTGTCGTAGCCATGCCTCATGTTTATTGAGAGGAAGGTACCAGTGTTTTGTTTTACGCATTACCGGGACACTGCCGCTGAGAGTCGATTTCGGGTTGATCAGGTCGTTGGGGCTTAGTGAAGTGCCGCACTGTTCACACTGATCGCCATAGGCATTTTTGTTTCCGCAATGGGGACAGGTGCCAGTGATATAACGGTCTGCCAGAAACTGGCCCGCTTCTTCATCATAATATTGTTCACTCTCCTGTTCCTCGAATTCTCCTTTTTCATAAAGTGTCTGGAAAAAGTCCGATGCTGTCTTTTTGTGAATCTCTGATGTGGTACGCGAGTATATATCGAATGTGATACCGAACTCTTCAAACGATTTTTTTAATCAGTTTATGGTAGCGGTCCACTATATCTTGAGGCGTAACTCCCTCCTTCCTGGCTTTTATAGTGATTGGAATACCGTGTTCATCGGATCCTCCTATAAAAAGTGCCTCTTCTCCTTTGAGGCGCAGATAGCGGGAATAGATATCGGCTGGTACATATACCCCCCCAGCCAAGTGGCCGATGTGTACCGGGCCATTAGCATATGGCAGGGCTGATGTAATAAGAGTACGTTTAAACTTTTTTGACATATTCGAGTTTCGGGTTACGGTTTGCATATTACGTGTAAGTTATACCTGCGACTACTTTACGTAATCTATAATTACTAATTTAAAGCTGCAAAGATACTAAAAATAGCTCTTTTATTGCCCGTGGACGCTTCAAAATATTATAAAACAAAGAACAACTATTTATTCAGAGTTATACTGACCCTAAACAAAGTTGTGCGGTATGGTTTGTTTTCCTGATCAGAGCATATCTGTTTCGTCAACTGATATGTTAATGGTGCCAATATACACTTTCCTATCTTTGTCTTGAACCAGTGCGATCAGAACATGACTGTATTGTTAATGGTGTTTAAGACTCTAATTATTATTTTACTTATCCTAACTTTATTATCTTTGCCTTATCATAGGTTTTATATACCTCAAACCCACCGGCTTCAACAGAAGCCTTGTTTTTGGTAGAATCATAAAGTATTTTTAAATGCGCAATGCGAATTTTAAACTGCAATTATCATGGATAGACGAAATTTCTTGAAAAAAATCTGCTGTTACAGCAACCGGTTTAAGTTTAACTCCGTTGATGGGGGGGAAATCATTTTCTTCAATATATGGGAAGACAACTCCCGGGAATAAAATCAAAATAGGCCTGATAGGCTGCCGCAATCAGGGTTGGAGCAACCTGAAAGCGTTCTTGCAATACCCGGAAACTGAATGTATCTCTATATGTGATGTGGATGATCAGTGGCTCTATAAGCGTGCGGCTGACTTGGAGAAGCTAACCGGTAAAAAAAACCACCACAACTGGTTAAGGACTGGCGCCGGGTAATAGATAACAAAGATGTGGATATGGTAATTATTGGCACCCCCGACCACTGGCATTGCCTGCAGCTGATTGCAGCCTGTGAAGCAGGTAAAGATGTATACGTAGAAAAGCCTCTTGCCAACACCATTGAAGAGTGTGGGCTGATGGTTAAGGCTGCCAGAAAATATAACCGGATTGTGCAGGTAGGGCAATGGCAGCGGAGCGATCCTCACTGGGATGAAGCTGCAGCTTATGTGCAAAGTGGACAACTGGGACGTGTGCGAACCGTTAAAGTGTGGGCTTATCAGACCAGCAAATGGACACTGCCGGTAGTGCCCGATTCGCAACCCCCCTGCCGGTGTAGATTACGACATGTGGTTGGGTCCTGCACCAAAGCGCGATTTTAATCAGAACAGATTTCATTATAACTTTCGCTTCTTCTGGGATTATGCCGGCGGATTGATGGCAGACTGGGGGGTGCACTTGCTCGATTACGCGATGAAGGGAATGAATGTTGGATTGCCTTCATATGTTTATGGAGCCGGCGGAAAGTATGGATACCCCCCCGATGATGCCATGGAGACACCCGACACTCTGATGGTGACCTATAAGTATCCGGGTTTCAATATTATTTGGGATCATGCTTGTGGAATAGGAACAGGGTTGTTCGGGCTGCGTGAGGGTGTTGCTTTCCTTGGTGAAAATGGTACGCTAATTCTTACACGCAACGGCTGGGAAGTGGTGCCTGAACAGGCTGTCAACAGTCGTAATTACCCCTATTGCTATCCTTGTGACGACGAAAAGAGACCCAACACGCTACGCATGGAGGCTGTGGAAAAAAAGAAAAGGGCAGGGCAAAGGTTTGTATCTGCATGCTGGTAATATGCTTGACAGTATTCGTTCGCGCAAACTGCCCAATGCCGATGTAGCTATTGGTGCAGAAGTTGCCATTCTTAGCCATATGGCAAATATCTCCTGCCGAGTTGGTAGTGCTTTGGATTGGGATATTAAGGCAGGAAAGTTCATAGGGTGTGATGAGGCGAACAGTTTAATTAAAGCCAATTACAGAACTCCCTGGAAATTGCCGAAAATTTAAAAAAAATATTCCGGTAAAAAAAAGTTTTGAAACACCATGTAATCCATTACTTTGCAACAAAGTATACCTGCCCAAAACTCAGTAGCACTTTTTGCTGATTGTCAGATGTTTAAAAAAATAATTACCGAAGTATTGTTAAAATATTCTATTTTGTAAAAGTTACATTTAAAGCAGAAAGCAGATTGTTATAAAGGAAACGTATTATGCCAAAGAGGAGAAAAAACAGAAGAGTAATGAAACCGCCATTGATGGATGGATATAAGCCGTTCGGAGTACCCAGGAGGGAGTTGGATACTGTGGTACTCCAATATGAGGAGCTGGAAGCAATCAGGTTGGCCGACTACGAACGTCTTTACCAGGAGGAGGCAGCAGAAAAGATGGGTGTCTCCAGGCCCACATTCACACGCCTGCTTGATGGTGCGAGAAGAAAACTGGCAAAAGCTCTAATTGAAGGAAGAGCGATTATTTTTAGAGGCGGGGGGGCATATGTAACGGATGATTATTGGTATAAATGCCATAGTTGCAATGAGACGATGGTTACCATGAAAAAGCTGATCACTGCAGAAGCTGTGAGTCGGAAGATATTGTTCAATTGAGCAGGGAGAAGGAATAGCAGCAGGCGAGCGGAGGGTTTACGAAATAATGGCTATTTCCATCTTTCATATGTAAATTGTTCAATATATAAATATCTATTAATTAATGATTTAATTCATTTTAAAAATTATATTTCTTCGTTTTGACAAAACAAAAGACAGCACTCATCTTTTGGACAAATGCACCGGTTATCGGAAAGACAAACAGGCAAGAAATATTTAAATATTTTATGAAAACCAGTATCAATAGCTCATCAATATTTGTTATGGAACAAAAAGGTGATAATGACGTTATTATATTAATTATTTTATGGAGTTATCTCCATTCAATATTTTCTATAAATATTAATGCACCTTTAATAAGATTCAGATATGAGTAAAAAGAAAATTGCCGTATTGGTAGGCAGCCTTCGTAAAGAATCGGCCAATAGAAAATTGGCAAATGAAGTGATAAGATTAGCTCCAGATTCACTTGATCTGGAGATTGTTGAGATAGGGCAACTTGCACATTATAATGAAGACCTCGATTTAAATCCACCTTTAGAGTGGATTGAGTTTAGAAAGAAAATCGGCGAAGCCGATGGTTTCCTATTCTTTACCCCCCGAATATAACAGATCTATCTCAGGGGGGGTAATGAAAAATGCGCTTGATGTGGCATCCAGACCCTATGGGCAAAATAAATGGGGGGGCGGCAAACCGGGCGCAATAGTAAGCAGCTCAATGAGCGCCTTAGGTGGTGAATCAGCTAATCATGCACTACGTCAGCCGATGGTTTTCCTTAACGTATATATGATGCAGCAACCGGAAGCATATATAGGGAACTCGCTGCAGCTGTTCGATGAAAACAACAGCCTGAAAATGATGACACCCGTAAGTTTCTTCAAAGTTGGGTAAATGCTTTTGCTGAATGGGTTTATAGGTTCTGACCAGATCAGATAAATTCCAAATATTAAACAAATATTGAGTACCTTTTGAAATGTCTCTTTCATTGCAAGCGGAGCATAATGCTTGTAGTTATTAAGGACTCTCGGAGCAAATTCAGTATTCGAGATTTGAGTATTTGTGTTTGTCTACCATAAAAGTACGGATAAAAGAGGGTAAAATCAAAATTGTATCTGGTTTGCCCTCTTTATATTTTGCAGTTTTTTTACGAAAATTACTAAAATGGAAAATAGATTTCCGTTTATTGATTATTTCCCATTTACTGTGAACGGATTACCTGAAACGTGTAAAAAAAACATCTTTATCAGATCAGCACAATCTTCAGCCATAATGCCGGAGTTGACTGTAGTTTTGGATGCAGTAGATAGGGTGAGATGCGCGAATACCCTCTTTTTCATCCGGTGCTCCGTAAACTATCCGTGATATTTGTGCCCACCGAAGGGCACCAGCGCACATGGGACAAGGTTCCACTGTTACATACAATGTGCAGTCAGTGAGGTATTTCCTCCAAGTACATTGGCGGCAGCTGTTATTGCCTGCATTTCGGCGTGTGCAGTTACATCATTCAACATCTCCGTGAGATTGTGTGCGCGAGCTATAATGCGCTGATTAATAACTATAACGGCTCCAATGGGAACTTCTTCCTTCTCAAGTGCTTTATGAGCTTCCTGAAGTGCCTGCCTCATAAAATATTCGTCGTCTAACACGTTTTTGCCTCCAGTATTATTATGTTTGATAATCTGATTCTGTGTCCATGATATGTTATAGCAACCGATGAATCAATATTTGCATGTTAAATGAACAGATTATTAAAAAAAATTATTATCGCCTCATCTCATTTTCTTCGAAAAGAGTAGGATAATCCTGATCCATATTTCTCAGTACATGATTGAGAACGGTCTCGCGAAACCAACGGGATCGGTTGGTGATCTTATATTTTTTCAGATAGAAATGGATAAGATCATACTCTTCGTCGTTGAGCATAAACTCAGCCTTTTTAGTGCGTGTTTTCGTTCTGCCTTGAATCTTGTAACTCTTTATTCCCATTAATCAACTATTGAAATTCCTAATACAAATACACACGGGTTTAATAACAGGTTGCATTCTCTTTCCCGTTGCTGTTACAAAAAAAACAAAATATTTTCACTAAAAAGAAGGATTTATGGTGTAAATTTGTATTTTTACGATGTATACACGCTTTTGGGTACAATAAAGATGGCTGAACACAATGAACTGGGATGGAAAGGTGAAGATGCGGCGGTGAATTATTTAAAGTCGAAAGGACACCGTATTGTTAAAAGAAACTGGAAATGCCATGGTTATGAAGTCGACATTATTTCGGAAGAGGGTGAATATATCGTTTTTGTAGAGGTTAAAACCCGTACATCTACAGAGTGGGGGGGAAATCCTGAGGATTCCATTGGGAAGCATCGAATGCGGCGTATGATTCAAGCGGCTGGCATTTATCTGAAAATGAATTGTATAGATAAGCCTGCCCGGTTCGATATTGTGGCTGTAGTGTGGAATAAGCAACAATTTGAGCTGGAGCATATTGAAGATGCTTTTTGCCCTTTCTGTAAACATATTGCAGCTTGATTGTAGCGATTGCATTATTACTACTTGCTGCATGAAGCTTAGGGTTTGCATTTCTATGGTGGAATGGGTTTAATTTATGAATTCTTCAAGACAATGAATATAGAAGAGCTTTTCGATTTTTGCCTTGCTGTTCATGGTTCAGAAGCAACAACACCGTTTGACGATGTAACCATTGTGATGAAGGTTATGGGCAAGATGTTTGCGCTGATTCCCACTGATACCGGCAGATTCAGCATTACCCTGAAATGCGATCCTGAGCTGGCGATAAAGTTAAGAGATGAATATGAGTGTGTTGAAGGTGCCTATCATATGAACAAAACCTATTGGAACACCATATACCTCGATGGCGATATGCCCGACATGGAACTCAAAAAAAATGGATATATCATTCCGTTGATGAGGTAATTAAAAAAAATTACCCAAAAAAAACATCAAAACCTATATTATGGATCAGTTAAGTAAAGAGCGTCTAACAATAAGGGTCGATGAGGTTGATTCAACAAACCTCATGCTAAAAAAAATTGCCAGGGAAGAACATCCTGAAGAGGGGTCGGTTGTGATTGCCGGATATCAGACCGGGGGGGGCGTGGACAAATGGGTACATCATGGTTTTCCTCGAAAGGAGAAAACTTGTTGTTCAGCCTCCTGATATATCCAAAAACGTGGAGGCTAACGGACAGTTTATTATTTCGCGTATAGCTTCACTGGCTGTCAAAAATACGCTGGACCAGTTTGTAAGCGACATCCGAATAAAATGGCCCAATGATATTTATTGGAAAGACAAAAAGATAGGCGGTATGCTCATAGAAAACGATATACAGGGAAAGCAAATTGAGAACTCGGTTATTGGTATTGGTATAAACATAAATCAGCAGATTTTTCCGCCCGATTTGCCTAATCCGGTTTCCCTGAAGCAAATTACAGGATCGGAACAGGACATGGAATACATATTTAACATATTTATGAGGGAATTTTTTTTATGCTCTATCGTGAATTTGAGCATGGAGGTACCAATTCTATTGAGGATGAGTATATGCTCGATCTCTACCGTATAAACGATTATTATTGGTTTGAAGACAAAAACGGTAAATTTAAAGCCATAATTGAGAATGTGCTGCCAACGGGACATTTAGTACTGAAAACGTTGGAAAATGAAGTTAGGAGGAGATACTCATTTAAAGAAGTGGCTTTTATTGATGAATGATTGTACATGAGATACTTCATGAATAAAACAGAGTTAAGTACAAATAGAGGTCTTATATTTTGGATTTTTTTTATTTCGGACTCAAATAATTAAACATGATATATGCAATTTAAACGAATTTTACTCAAGCTCAGCGGTGAATCGCTTATGGGCGGCAAACAGTACGGGATAGATGAAATACGCCTTGAAGAATATGCGGAACAAATAAAAGAAGTTTCACATATGGGTGTACAAATAGCTGTTGTGATTGGTGGAGGCAATATTTTCAGGGGGGTGAGCGGTGTTACCAAAGGGTTTGACCGTGTGAAAGGTGATCAGATGGGAATGCTTGCCACAGTAATCAACAGCCTGGCACTTAGCTCGGCACTTGTTTCTGTGGGACAAAAAAAACCGTGTTTTTACAGCTGTACGAATGGAACCGGTAGGAGAATTCTATTCCAAGTGGAAGGCTATTGAAGCTATGGAAAAGGAGAGATAGCAATAATTGCCGGAGGTACCGGAAATCCTTTTTTTACGACAGATACAGCATCTGCGTTACGAGCAATTGAGATAGAGGCTGATGCAATGCTTAAAGGTACCCGTGTAGATGGCGTTTATACGGCGGATCCCGAAAAAGACCCACAGCCACTAAGTTCCGGAGTATTTCGTTCGATGAGGTTTACGACAGAGGATTGAAAGTGATGGATCTGACAGCTACAACCATGTGCAAGGAGAACAACTTGCCTGTAGTGGTTTTGATATGGACACTTTCGGTAACCTTAAAAAGCTTATAGATGGCAATAATATAGGAACAGTGGTACATTTGTAGAGAAATTAAAATTTTTTTCACTATTTTTGTTCACACTATTTACTTAAGTCAAATGAATAGAGGCCATGATTGCATGGACTTTGTCATGACGAGCAACTTTTGCATTAAATGATATACAGAGGACGAATTCATTTGGGCTATGCCATAGCAAGCAATAGTCTAGTGTCAGTTAAACTATTTTGATAAGACTTGAAAACAACAAAATAATAGATAGTTATGGAAACAATGAAAATTAAAAGAGACAGAAGAAAAATGCAAATGACCCTTGAATTCCTGGATGAGACATTTTCACGTATCAGGGCCGGTCGTGCCAACGCTCGTATTCTGGACGGAATTCGTGTGTTATATTATGGAAGCCTTGTTCCTCTGTCGAATGTGGCAACGGTAACCACGCCCGATGCCAAGACCATTATGGTGCAACCGTGGGAAAAACCTATGTTGAAAGTAGTGGAAAAGGCCATTCAGGACTCCGATGTAGGTATCACACCCGAAAACAACGGAGAAGTTATACGATTGGGTATACCACCCTTACGGAAGAACGCAGAAAACAACTTGTGAAACAGACCAAGCAGGAAGCCGAAGATGCTAAGATAAGTATACGAAATGCCAGAAGAGAGGGTATTGATGAAGTGAAAAAAAGCGGTTAAAGACGGTCTCCCGGAAGATATGGGAAAAGATGGTGAAAATGAGCTTCAGAAACTCCACGATAAATATATCAAAAAAAGTGGATGATATGTTTGCCGAAAAGGAGAAAGAAATACTTACCGTTTAATGACGAAGGCGGAGAGGAGTATAACCAGAAGAGGGTGAAAGGGCTTGTAATTAAAAATACCGGTAACACCTATCTGGTACGCGATAAAAGCGGCAATGATTTTCTGTGTAAAGCAAAAGGGAACCTCAGGCTTAAGGGAATCCGCAGTACAAGTCCCGTTGTAGTGGGTGATATTGTTTTCATGGATGTAAATCTTGATGGCACGGCTTTTATTACCGATATAGAAGATCGTAAAAACTATATTGTCCGCAAGTCTTCCAAGCTTTCCAAACATGCACATATACTCGCCGCAAATATCGATCAGGCGTTGCTCTGTATCACAATACACTCACCCGAGACTACAACTGTGTTTATTGACCGGTTCCTTGTTACTGCCGAAGCATATTCGGTCCCAGTCTGTCTCGTTTTAACAAAACAGACCTGTATGATGAGGAAGATACCGGTTATATGAACAGCATGGTTCATCTCTATTCTCTTATCGGTTATCGCTGTATAAAAGCCTCCATGGTAACCCGACAAGGGGTTGACGAACTCAAAGAGATTACCAGGGATAAGATTGTCCTGCTGGCCGGTCATTCAGGTGTTGGAAAATCAAGCATCATCAATGAAATGCAGGGTGAATCGGTACAGAAAGTGGGTAAAATTTCAGAATATCATAGCAAAGGGATGCATACCACCACTTTCTCCGAAATGGTAGAACTGGATAATGGCGGATATATAATAGATACACCCGGTATCAAGGGATTCGGAACTATAGATATGGTCACGGCAGAAGTATCGCACTATTTTCCTGAGATATTCAAAATATCTCAGAAATGCAAATATTATAACTGCCTGCACATTAATGAACCCGATTGTGCTGTTCTTAAAGCAGTGGAAGAGCATTATATCAGTGAAAGCCGATATCATTCCTACCTGAATATTTTAGAAGATATTAGTGACGGTAAATACCGGATATAACCATGCAGTTGAACAATACATTGCTTATGATCATTGAGCTACTTTATCTCCTTACGGTGATAAGTATTGTGGTGGTGGTTATTTCGGAGAACAGGAATCCCATTAAAACTGTGGCATGGATCCTTGCTGTTGTCTTTTTGCCTTTCATAGGAATCATATGGTATGCTGTTTTCGGGCAGGATACAACAAAAAAAATATGTAATCTCAAGGCGGATGTACAGTAAACTAAAAAAAAGCGTCCTTTGGATGAGATGGATACGCCGGTGGAGATTTTTTTTCCCTGAAAAACATGCCAACATAGTTAAATTGCTGCAAAATTTGGATTATACCCCTTTGCTGGGGGGAAATAATGTGAAGTTATTCACCTCAGGAAAAGACAAGTTCGATCATTTGCTCGCTGATATTGAAAAGGCAAGACAACATATTCACATAGAATATTATGTTTTGAATGATGATGAGATAGGCATGAAGGTGCAGGAGGCACTTATTCGTAAGCTAGGAGGACTGGAAATACGTATCATTTATGATAGTTTCGGGTCAAGGAAAGCTAAGAAGAAATTCCTGGAAGAATTCCGTAGAGCCGGCATAGAAACCGAGCCTTTTTTTAAAACTTACATGGTCTGCAATCACTTCAAGATTGAACTACAGGACTCACCGCAAAATAGTGGTTATAGACGGACAGATAGGATATGTTGGCGGAATGAATATTGCTGACCGATACATAAAGGGATTCGATTGGGGGGGTTGCTGGCGAGATACGCATGCTCGGATTGAGGGTAAAGGAGTTCAGGGATTGCAGTCGGTTTTCCTTATCGACTGGTATTTTGTTTCTCAAACCCTGATTACATCGCGCAATTATTTTCCTATGCTGGGAAACTTTGGGGGGGAGTGTCCCATGCAGATCGTTAACAGCGGCCCATTGAGTGAAGAGAACGAGATATCTCACGGCATAATGCAGGCAATCTACGATGCCCAAAAATCTATCTTCATTCAGACTCCATATTTTCTTCCTCCCGATGCAATGATAGATGCTCTGAAGGCTGCTGCTATTCGCGGAGTGGATGTAAGGCTCATGATATCTAAACGATCTGATGTGCCGTTAGTACAGATGGCATCACGTTCATATATAAAGGATATGTTGAAAGCAGGTGTGAAAGTATATAAATATCATAAGGGATTTCTTCATTCTAAAATGATGATGTTCGATGATTCGCTGACTCTAATAGGATCTGCCAATTTTGATTCACGAAGTTTTGAACAGAATTTCGAGGTTGAGGCATTTATTTATGATGAAAAACTTGGGGGGGAGCAGGCCAATGATATTTTTGTTGAAGATCAACGCTTTTCTGATTTGGTGTTGATGAGAGAATGGGTTAAGAGGCCCGTTATGCAACGTTTTTTTGAATCTTTGTTGCGACTTTTTGCTCCATTATTATGAGGTGGCGATAATCAGAAAGTAAATGAGTATGAATAGAATTTTATTATAGGGTATATGGGTTCGGGGGGGAAGACCACCGTGGGGGGGAAACGGCTGGCCAGGTCTTTATCACTATCATTTATCGATCTGGATGCATTTATAGAGAACAAATACCGGAAGTCTGTATCTGATATTTTTGCGGAAAAAGGGGGGGAGGAGCAATTTCGAAAAATAGAGAACCGGGCACTTCTAGAAGTGGCCAATATTGAAGATGTGGTAATTTCTACAGGCGGAGGTACACCATGTTTTTTTTCGATAATATGGATGTTATGAACAAAGCCGGCACCACCGTCTATATTCAGGCCGATCCGGAAGAACTTGCTGCCCGTCTGCTGGCATCGAAAACTGTACGCCCGCTTATTGCAGGTAAGCCAAGAGAGGAGATTATTCCGTTTATAACGGAACATTTGGCTCAAAGAGAGTGTTATTACAAAAGAGCGCAAATTGTTTATCATACTGACCGAATGATTACCAAAGAGGATATTAATTTAACGGTTCGCGGAGTTGAGGAGCAATTAAAATACAAAAAAAAGAATGATCAACGATTCTCAAAAAGCACTTCGTTTTTTTGTGCGTGAGTTATTACTCAAAGCAGAGAAACAAAAGGTTTCAACTGTTATTGGAATACCCAAAGAAAATCAGGAGGTGGAAAGACGTCTGGCTCTTACCCCCTGAAGCTGTTTCTCTGTTGGTGTCATCTGGCTACAGGGTATTGTTTGAAGCAGGGGGGGCGGGGGGGTATATGATAAACTACTCCGACAGCTATTATGCTGAGTCGGGTGCTGAGATTGTAGAGACAGCAAAAGAGGTTTTTCAAGCCGATCTTATCCTTAAAATCTTGCCTCCAACATTGGAAGAAGTTCAGATGATGCGATTAAGAAGTACAGTCTTTTCGTTTCTCTACCTTCACAGGCTTTCTACACCACTGCTTGAATTGATGTCGGAGAAAAGATTAATGCGCTCGCTTACGAACTTATTTATGATGAAACCGGCGTGTCACCCTTTGTTACTTCTATCTCCGAAATTGAAGGAGCTTCCTCCATTACGCTGGCTGCCGAGCTGTTAAGCAATGCCCATGGTGGTAAGGGAATCCTTCTTGGCGGCATCCCCCCCGGCATATCACCCACTGAAGTGGTAATCATTGGTGCCGGTGTGGCCGGCGCATGGCTGCCAGGGCAGCCATGGCGCTGGGAGCATCGGTTAAAGTGTTCGATGACGATATATCGAAGCTGCGGAATATTCGTCACGAATTGGGTAGTCCGGTCTTCACCTCTATATTGCAACCCAACGTGCTGAGAAATGTTTTTCGCTCTGCCGATGTAGTTATTGGCGCAATGCAGTATATCAACAAATCACACTTTTACCGTATCTCCGGCGACCTCATAAGGGAAATGAAGAGAGGGGGGGCCATCATAATCGACCTGCGTATGGCGCAGGGAGGATGTTTCGAAACCACAATGGAGGCCTGTTTGCCTGGCCATCCGTCAATCTTTGAAAAATTTGGGGTGTTGCACTTCTGTGAGATGAGCCTTAGCTCGCGTGTGGCACGTACTTCTTCCATCGCTTTGAGCAATATTTTTGTAACGCTGTTCTCTTCTATGGCCGATTGCGGAGGGGGGGTGGACCATTTTGCCCGGTTCGACCGGGGGGGTTTTGCTTCTGGCTTTTACATGTATGCTGGGAAAATGGTCAATTCCTACGTGGCCAATCATTTCAATTTCCCGGTGTCGGACATCGGCCTCTTTCTGCACGGGTATTGATATTCATTTTTAATTCACCGTTGTATATCTCTATCAATTGTATTATTTTCAATAATGCACAATATAAATATCCGATACGGGGGGTTAATCGTATCATTGAGCAGGGAGATTGGATGGTTAGTTTTTGTTAACATTTAATGATGCAGCAATTCTCCATATTATGCGTCTGTAGTAATGGTTAATTCTCATTGTAAGTCGCACAAAATCAATAGATAATCTTTTGAAAGTTACGATGAACGGTATAAACTTATCAGTTGATTATCAGTGTGTCTGTAGGTAATAGAAGCATAAAATATGAAAAAGGAAATACATAAATCGCTGTTTTTAAGCATCCTGATATTCATATCCGGTTGCAATAGCGATATTTTTGTGGAAGATTTTCTTCCCGGAGAACAGATGGATGTTGTACTTTCGGAAACGGACAACAGAAAGGAAATCAATTTTAAGTCAGACAACTGGAGGCTGATTGATATTGTTTCTTTTATGGACGCCCCCCCATTTACTACCCGTGCATATACCCTCGATGGTGAACCCGTCTCTTTTCCTTTCGGTGAAAAAGAACCGGCTACTGTTTATTGCTTAAGCGACTTTATAGATTTCCGTGTAGAGAAAAGAGGTGGCAACAAACTGCAGCTTACACTCAATGAAAATCTCATGAATGAGGATGTAACCATGCTGATAAAAGTTGGCAATGATTACAAAGAGCAACAGATCAAGCTTCTGCTGGCTCCCACAAGCAAATATCAAATAGACAGTGTGGTTTACGATTGGGAAAATTTGAAATAAATGAGGGCGCTCTTAACGAAATGGAATCTTTAGTTGTCGATAACAAAAACTCTTCCTCTCCCGTTACCCTCACATGCTATCCTTTTAAAAAAATCGACGCGGAAGATTCTCTTTTATAACCCCCCCGCCGGATATTGGGACGAACAAAAATTCCGACGGTTACTCGGCGCTACGCTCCCTGAAATTGCCATCCCTGATCTGGTTGATTCAAAACCCGTATTACATAACACCAAAGCGTCTTTTGGAATTATGGAACAGGAGCTTGAAGCACCATTGGACAAGAAGTTGTCGGTAGAGGTAACCGTTGATGCCTACGACAAAAGAAAAATACTGATCTTTAATGAAGTAGAGAGATATTCCGTGCCCTACAAGGTGTATATATCCAATCCTAAAACAGGCAAAAAAACGTTTTTTTTACGGGAGAACTCACCAGTAGTCGTCCTACGGATTATTTTATCCTAAAAACAAAAGTTGAATGAAAATAAGAATAAATAAGGGAGCGCTAAAATCCTTCCTATGCACCATATTGTTGCTATTCACTGCCGTAGGCTCCTTTGCCGGTAAAAGCGACTCCACTTCAACAAAAATCATCCACATGATTGGTGCCGATTTGAGGCCGGGATATCTGTTCCCTACGCATGAATTCTTCAAAGGCTCCAACCGTGCAGGACAGAGAATGAACTCCACTCTTTCCGGTCATCTGAAGTACGGTTTCAAGTTCTCTGACAACACATATCTGGGTAGGCAATATCCTCATGCCATACAAGGCATCGGAATCGCTTACAATACATTCTTCAACTCTTCCGAACTGGGAAATCCCGTCAACGTCTATCTCTTCCAAACGTCAAGAATAGCAAGCATCACCTCCGACTTGTCATTCGATTACGAATGGAACTTTGGCTCAGCATTCGGTTGGAAGAAGTATGATGAGGAGAAAATCCGTTCAATATGGTTGTCGGCTCCAAAATTAGCGCCTATATCAACCTTGGATTTCTATTGAACTGGCAAATGACACCAAGCACCTATCTGCGTGGCGGGGGGGGTGACACACTATTCCAACGGAAATACCAGTTATCCCAACTCAGGTGTGAATACAATTGGAGCTCCATAGGTGTTGCACACTTTTTGGGAACAATAGAGAAAACAGATTCTCCTATTTCCCGTCTCAGAATCACGCATTGAATTCGTATATTACCTATGACCTCATTGTCTATGGTGCTACACGGAAAAAGGGCATCTTCCCTGAAGATCAAAGCCCGATGCTAGTTCCCGGCTCGTTTGGAATTGCAGGATTGAACCTCAATCCATTATATCATTTCAGCAATTATTTCCGCGCCGGTATTTCGCTTGATCTGCAGTATGATGAAAGTGCCAACATCGGCAAGCATATAGCCAATACATATATTCCATCTGAGCCTGAAGAGCTTAGGTTCTACAGGCCTCCCTTCAGGGAACAGTTTTCGGCAGGGCTCTCACTGCGTGGGGAAATTGTCATGCCCATCTTTTCAATTAACCTGGGTATTGGAAAAACTTTTTGTGCAAGGGAGACGATACGAACTCATTTTACCAAACTTTTGTGCTCAAGACCCATATTACCCATAACATGTTCCTGCATACGGGCTATCAGCTATACCGTTTTAAAGATCCGAACAACTTGATGATGGGGGGGTTGGGCTATCGATTTAATGCGAAATAATCAAGAAAATAACGCGCTACTTGTACCCGTCAACCCGCATGACAAGAATGGACCAACACGAACACTAGAAAAGATGGATTAAGAAAACCCTACCATGATCTCTTCCTGCGCAGCACCAGGTACCAGGTCAGCAGAATCCCCCCCTTAAAGAAAGAGGTGCTGGAGATGGCCCACCAGACGCCAGTCACCCCGATGCGCGCACCCAGAAAGAGCGCCAGCGGGATACGCAGTGTGTTAAACACCATGCTGATGATGGCAGGCGGGGGGTGGTCCTGCCCAACCCGTTGAAAATGCCCTGGGTGGTGATCTCCAGCATCATGAAAATTTGAGAGACACCCATGATTAACAAATACTCACCCCAGCCAGATATGCTGCTTTTCAGGTACAAAACAGAAAAATCTCTTTACCGTACAATATGAATGCCGCAGTTACAATTATTCCCAATGTGCCCATCATCATTAATGTATAGCGAAATGCACGATTGGCCCGGTTTATCTTATGCGCCGCATAGTTCTGCGCAACAAAACTGCCCAAGGCTGTGGAGAATCCATTGGAGGTATTCCAAGTGATCCCCCCCTCAATCTGGCCACCAGTTGTCTGACTGGTTATACCAAGGTATCCGCCGTAAACCGATGCGATGCGGGCCAGATTCATATTCACAAATGCAAAGTAAACATTCATCGCGGCAACGGGTAGTCCTAGCTTCAGTATGTTAAGAGTATATTTTCTACGGAGACGGATCAGGAATTGAAACCGTCCCAATAACCCGTTTTTTTCTTTAGGTGGTGGATAAAGAGAATAATTACCACTACCTGAGAAAGAAGGGTAGCCAGCGCGGCCCCTCTTACTCCCATGGCCGGGAACGGACCAATACCGAAAATAAGGAGAGGATCCAGTAAAATGTTAAACACTAATCCGGTGGCGTTGAAATAAAAGGGATGTCACTGCGGCCGGAGCCAATATAGATGCCGGAGAAGTTTAGAATAAGGAACATGACCGTTATTCCCGGTGAAATTATCCGCAGGTAACCGGCAGCTTCCAGCGCAATACCAGCCTCCAGACTGTAAAATGATACATAAGTGCTGGGAAAGAGAAAGAAGAAAATACCGAAGGTGAGCCCCAATGCCAGGGCAATAGTGGTAGTGTGTGATGCATAGAGTGATGCTTTGTCTAACCGCCGGGCACCTATCGATTGGCCAATGGCAATCTCTGCGCCTACCTTCGATATCAATGCAACCGAATTCATCATCCACATTAACATGCCGATTGAACCGACCGCTGCCACGGACTTGCTTCCCAGACGTCCAATCCAGATGATATCTACTAAGTTGTAGGCCATCTGGATGAAGCTGATAGCCATCAGAGGGAGTGCCAGCGTAATCAATTGACGGAAAATGTTTCCGCCTGTCAGATCGCGTACAGAAGGTTTATATGCAGAAAGATTTTCCACCTGATTTATTGCGTATTTTTTTTGATAAAAAAAAGAAGTAACTTTAATCTGTTACTCCCTTTAGAGCGGAAGACGGGACTCAAACCCGCGACCCTCAGCTTGGAAGGCTAATGCTCTATCAACTGAGCTACTTCCGCGAAAATGACTGACTTATGAGCCAATTTATAAATGTTGCAATATTGCCAATATTTTGTGTATGCTATTACCAATGGCCTATTGAACAATCAACACATTTGTTTTGTGGGCAGTGATGGATTCGAACCACCGAAGGCGTAAGCCAGCTGAGTTACAGTCAGCCCCATTTGGCCACTCTGGTAACTGCCCTTGATTCACGACGGCAAAGATAATACGAATTATATGTATTTTGACTTGAGGCCGATCATTTTTAAAGCGGTTATAGCCGCTTCATCACCTTTGTTTCCATGTCTTCCTCCTGCTCTTGCTTTGCCTGATCGAGCGTGTTGGTGGTGAGCAGGCCAAAAACTGCTGGTACGTTATATTTTAAATTCAACTGCGTAGTTCCGTCTGTTACGCTGTTGCAAACAAAGGTAAAATGTGGAGTCTCCCCCCCCTGTATAACACATCCAAGGAGAATTACACAGTCCACTTTTGCTTTCTCAATCATTACCTTTGCCCCCCCATAGGTAAGCTCAAAACTTCCCGGCACATGTTCGATAACAATATCGTCACTTAAAACTCCGAATTTAACCAGTGTGTTGTAAGCACCGAGCAGAAGGTTCCCTGTTATGGAGGAGTTCCAGTCAGAAACTACTATTCCAATTCGTTTACCTTTTCCATCAGGAACAGACTTCGGGTCGTAAGACGAGAGGTTGTTAAGTTCAGTTGCCATTCTTGTTTATTTCGTTTCTTTAAGTAGTTCAGCCTGTTTAATAAATTTGTCCGATTCCTGAGCTTCAGGTGAATTGATATAATTATCTTTGACCTGCTTGAAAATATCAATTGCTTTATCGTATTCTGCAAGGCTCAAATAAGTTTCACCTGCCTTCTTATAATAGATGGGGGGGCTAAGCATTTCGTCGTTTGCGTCTTTGGCTGCTTTCAGATAGTATGACAAAGCATTATCAGACTGTCCCATATTCATATATACATCACCTATTGCTCCAGTCACAGCCGGAGTAATAAGCAGGTCGCCTCCCTTGAATTTTTTTCAGATGTTCCAGAGCCTTCTCATGGTTGCCCATCCTGTTGTAAGCGATACCTGCATAAGCATGTGCAAGATCGGCTGTCTTAGTCCCTTTATACTGATTTATGATCGACTCAAACCCGATATAGTCATTTCCGTTCCCGAAAATGGCAAGTGAGTCCTGTCCCTCTTGAAAGTAGCGTTCGCCTTTAAAGATGGCTGACTGCGCTTTTTCGTTTCGGGGTGACTTATGTAGATAGTGATAGGCAAGAAAAATTCCAACGGCAGCTATAACTATCAGTAGTCCTGTTAAAATGGCTTTCTGATTTTTTTTCGAGGAATTGTTCGGTAGTGGTAAGTGCTTCCCCCCAATATTTTCGAAATTTTTTTTCGGCCTTTGATTCTTTTGTTTTTTTTAGCAGACATATTGTTTTTGAAAAAAAATGTTTTGTTTTATTTTCGAGATGCAAAAGTAATGGTTTTTAGTGACAAATAAAATTTCAAAGCTTGTTTTTTTTATTAAAGTCACAAGCATCATTAATCTTTTTCTTATGTCTCAAGTCTAACATTTAATTTCAAAAATTCATTATTTTGTTATATAATACATTTTTTTTAAGTGAGAACTAAACAATTAAAGAAACTGAGTGTTAAAAATATATTAAAGTATTTACCGTTTAATGTAGAGGGTTGATTACACAATTTACGAACTATTTAAACTGGTCTTTGTTATTGCTGAAAAAGAATAAATTTAAAGTTGAAGGAACTTCTATGAAGAAATATATTATTACTATTAGTATTTTAATAGCTGGCTTGTTTAATATTGAAGGACAGATTGATGCGGGCTTTACTACTGTGCCCGTAGTCAACGGGAAGGTTGTTTTTGACCATTTTATCATTACAGATCAGAGACAAACGACCAATCAGAATTATGACGTTTTACAAAAATGGGTGAAAGGAAAATATTCTGGCAGCCCGTTGTTATCAGGAATTCGTTTCGATGATAAAGCTCGTTCGGTGACAGTAAGCTCAAAGGCGGAATTACTGCTTCCGGCAAATAGTGATGGCGTTCGTGAGAAGATGATAATGAATTACCGGTTTGATGCCACCATCACCAATGCCGGCTGTATGCTTGTGGTAAGAGATATAACTTATCAGAACGCTCAAAAGGATGGCTCTTCATTTTTCCCTAAAGTATATACTGCCGAGCAGACAATTACTAATCAGGCGGTAAACACTGCCGGTGAAGAGAGTGAGCTACGCAACAACATACGAAAAGGCACTCTCGTATTTCTGAACGGTTTATATTCTGAAATAACAGGGGGGGCCTTCTAAGGCTTCCGGTTTGGTGATATTATTCTAAGGCTTCCGGTATGGTAATGTATAGAGATGGCAGTTGCAAATTCTGAGCGTGCACAATACGTATATAACATGATATGTGATATTTGAGCCTGTTCCGGAAAACCTGAGAACCTGAGAACCGATTTAATGTATCACAACGCTTTATTTTACTTTTGTAAGTATTCACTATACAGCTAAATCATTATTCATAAAATGTTTTGAGGCCAGTGCCTGCCTACTGCCGATAAAAAGCAGAATTTTAGTAGCTTGTAAATGGTGACCCGCAAAACATCGTAAAACTATCATTTGGCTCCGGATTTATAGCATGGATATACACGGAAGTTCAGTAGTTTATTTATAAATTAATTTGCAAAAAAAACTTTGGTTAATTAAAATAATATGCTTAATTTTGCGCCCTGATTTGTCAGGAAGTTTATTCCTTTTATGAGTAAAACGGAAATAATAAAATACACTATATAGCAATGTCTAAGATTTGTCAAATAACTGGAAAAAGAGCAATGGTTGGGAACAACGTTTCGCACTCCAATGTGAAGACGAAGCGTAAGTTCAACGTGAATTTGTTCAGAAAGAAATTTTATTGGGTGGAAGAAGATTGCTGGATTAACCTGAATATTTCAGCATCAGGCCTCCGTACAATCAATAAAATTGGATTGGATGCAGCCTTGAAACAAGCAGCTGCAAAAGGATACTTAAATTCATAACGAATAGGAGATAGCAGCTATGGGAAAAAAGCAAAGGGTAACAGAGTGCAGGTAATTCTTGAGTGCACAGAGCACAAAGAGAGTGGTATGCCAGGCACATCGAGATATATTACCACTAAGAACAGAAAGAATACTACAGGAAGATTGGAGTTAAAGAAGTACAATCCAATCCTTAAAAAAAATGACTGTACACAAAGAAATCAAGTAAAACAAGTATAGACTATGGCAAAGAAAGCAGTTGCGGGTTTCCGCGATAAAAACACGACTACGGGACGCAGCCACACGAAAGTAATAAGAATGGTGAAGTCGCCCAAGACAGGTGCATATAGTTTTAAAGAAGAGATGATCCTTAACGATCGGGTGAAAGATTATTTTTCTAAATAAATCTGTTAAATATATGTAAAAGCTTCCCTGTGCCAAAACGCAGGGAAGTTTTTTTTATTTACTATTTTGTAGATTTGTAGAATATATTCCGGGTAGACATTAAAAGCGTTAGATAGGAAATCATAAATATTTATCGTTAAACATTAATTAATAAATGGGCTTTTTGACAGATTCTCGAAAGAGAAAAAAAAGAGACATTGGATAAAGGTCTTGAAAAAAACAAAAGCGAGTTTCTTTTCGAAGATCACACGTGCCGTTGCAGGCAAGTCGAGGGTTGATGACGATGTGCTGGACAACCTGGAAGAGGTATTGGTAACTTCGGATGTTGGGGGGGTTGATACGACCCTTAAGGTAATAAACCGAATTGAAGAACGCGTTGCCCGTGACAAATATGTGGGAACGGATGAACTAACCGAAATTCTGCGTGATGAGATCGCAAATCTTCTTATCGAAAATAACAGTAACGACCTTGTGGAGTTTCCATAGGGGAAGGAGTAAAGCCATATGTGATTATGGTTGTTGGAGTGAATGGAGTGGGGAAGACAACAACAATAGGTAAGCTGGCATATCAGTTTAAACAGAGAGGTTTATCAGTTTATCTAGGAGCTGCCGATACTTTTCGTGCCGCAGCCGTGGAACAGCTTGAAATATGGGGCAAAGAGCAGATGCGCAGGTGATTAAACAAAAGATGGGTTCAGACCCTGCATCTGTAGCTTTTGATACAATCAATTCTGCCAAATCGCATAACGCTGATGTGGTAATCATTGATACTGCCGGCCGATTGCATAACAAAGTAAATCTGATGAATGAGCTCACAAAGATTAAGAACGTGATGGGTAAAATTGTACCCGATGCACCTCATGAGGTACTTCTTATTCTGGATGGTTCTACAGGGCAAAATGCATTTGAACAGGCCAAACAATTCACATCAGCAACAGAAGTTACGGCACTGGCAATCACAAAACTCGATGGTACCGCCAAGGGTGGTGTTGTAATCGGTATTTCTGACCAATTCAAAATTCCCGTGAAATACATTGGTCTGGGCGAAGGAATGGAAGATTTGCAGGTGTTCAGAAGGAAAGAATTTGTTGATTCGCTTTTTGGATAATGAAACTTTTTGGATAGTAAAGCCTTTTGGAGAGTAAAAATGATATATGGTTAAAAACAGAATAGATGTTGTTACGCTAGGTTGCTCCAAGAACCTTGTAGATTCGGAGCTGTTGATGAGACAACTTGTAGCTAACGGATACACAGTAGAACATGATTCAGAATCACCAAGGGGTGATATTGCCGTGATTAATACCTGTGGATTTATCGGTGATGCAAAAGAGGAGTCCATAAATATGATTTTGTCATTTGCAGAAGCAAAGAAAAGGAACAGGCTAAAGAAGCTGTTTGTGATGGGTTGCCTTTCTGAAAGGTACAGGGATGAGCTGCTGGAAGAGATTCCGGAAGTGGACAAATATTATGGTAAGTTCGACTGGAAGAACTTAATTGCCGATCTTGGTAAGTCGTATTACAAGGAACTTGAATTCGATCGCACACTCTCTACTCCTCCGCATTATGCCTATATAAAGATATCTGAAGGCTGCGACAGAACCTGTTCATACTGTTCTATACCTTTGATAACTGGTAAATACAAATCACGTTCGATGGAAGAGATTGAAAGAGAGATACGTGGACTTACAGATGAAGGCGTGAAGGAGTTTCAGTTTATAGCGCAGGATCTGACTTATTACGGACTCGATCTGTACAAAACCATGAAACTTCCCGAACTGGTGGAAAGAGTATCAGACATAAAAGGTGTGGAATGGATCCGTCTGCATTATGCCTATCCTGCACATTTTCCGACAGACCTGTTGCGGGTAATACGTGAAAGAGAAAATGTGTGCAAATATCTTGATATTGCACTGCAGCATATAAATGATAATATGCTGAAAATAATGCGCAGAAACATAACCAGACAACAGACTATTGAGCTGATAGAACGCATTCGTGAAGAAGTGCCGGGAATACATCTGCGAACTACTATGATGGTGGGGGGGCATCCTGGTGAAACAGACGAATATTTTCAGGAGTTGCTTGGTTTTGTTGAGAATAGCCGTTTTGAACGCCTGGGAGCATTCCCATATTCGCACGAAGAAGATACCTATAATGATCAACACTATTCCGACGATATACCTGCCTCGGTAAAGCAGGAAAGAATGGATAGGCTGATGAAGATACAAGAGGGAATTGCTATGTCTGTTAATGAAGCTAAAGTGGGTAGAACTATGAAGGTGATTATCGACAGGGAAGATCCTGATTATTATATCGGACGTACTGAATTCGATTCTCCGGAAGTTGACGGAGAGGTGCTGATAAGTAAAGAACGGGAATTATCTATCGGTGACTTCTATGATGTAACTATAATGTCTGTATTGCCCTTTGACTTAATTGGCAAAGTAAATTGATACTTGATATGTGATTTTGAATTTTAGCTGATATCTGATTTATGATTAAATCAGATATCAAAACTTTATAGTATAACATGACAAACGAAGACCTTATTGCCAAAATTGCTCAACGCCTCGATTGGACAGATATTGCAGTTTCTGAAGTGTTGGATGCAGTGATAGACGTAGTTAAAGCTGAACTGTTGGAAAGCAACCGGATTATTATTGATGATTTTGGAGTGTTTTTTTACCCGTATTCAATCGGAATATATTCTTGTAGACAGTGAAACAAATGATCGATATCTGATACCGCCCGTTGTTGAGGTGGATTTTGAGATGTTGAGCTTGAAAACAGAAGAGGAGATTTTACCTTTTGAGTTGATTTTTACCCCCCCTGACGTGGCTTTGAACGAAGCAGTTAATATTTCTTTCTCGCATTTCGAACCCACTTTACTTAATGAAGGTGTGGATTTACCTGGAATTCAGGTAGTGATTCCAGTAGACGAATATGATGATCTGGAGGAGAATGATGAGCCCAACAAATCAGTACAATTGCATCCTGAAAAAGAAGAAACAGCAATAACTCAGGCTCCCGAAATTACACTTTCAGCCGGAATATCTGAGACAACGCCTGAATCAGCTCCCGAATCTGGTGATGGTGCAACAACTGAAGCAGTTCCCGAAACTTTTGCTGGAGCAATACCTAAATCAATAGCTGAAGTAACTCCGGAAACAACGCAAGAAGCAGTTACTGAAACAATTCAGGAACCTGCGCCTGTAAAAGTTATCGAAATATCCAATTCTTCTGCATCTGCAGAAGTTCATATGTCTGTTAATACTGCCTCTGGCATTATAGAGCACAAGTTGCCAGTGACAACTTCTCGTTCTGAAAAGAAAAAAACGAAAAAAAGAGGCCTACTGTGTTGATACCTGTTTTGGGAGGCTTGGCAATTGCTCTGGCAGCTCTTTTTTTTCAGGGGAGTTCAAACAAAAAAAAGTTGAGCCACTAATAGTAAATAATGAAATAGAATATACTACTGAAATGTCTATACTCCCCCCCGGACAGACACCGTTTTCAGTCGGTAAATGAAGTTGCTGCTCAAGCAAAAGAGGAGAAGAAGATAATGCTCGAAGAAGGAAAAACATTACGACTGCTGGCTTTGGAACTTTTCGGGAACAAGGAGTTTTGGGTGTACATCTATCTCGAAAATAAGAAAAATATACAAAACCCCCCCAACATTGTTCCTTCCGGAACATATTTGCTCATTCCTGATCCGTCAACATACCGATTTGATCTGTCCGATCCTCAATCTGTTGCTGAAGCAAAAGCATTGGGAGATAAAGTGCTTAACGAATGTTTGAATTAATTTGTCATACTTTTGAAGTATTTTCATAATTATTTAACTCTTTATATATTGGTTTAATCGGAGGATATTCTTTAACTTTGCTATTTAAATAATTTTCCCATACAATAAGATATATTTAAGGTTGAGCTTTGATTCCAATCAAAAAAAGTGAATGGATAGAGAATATTTTGAAAATATATATAAGAACTATTTTAAAGTTTTATATCTTTTTGCTATACGTATTGTAGGCGATGCATCTTCTGCTGAAGATATTGTACAAGATGTTTTTACTGAATGCTGGATGAAACGTAACAGTCTTGATCTCTCCAGGTCATTAAAGCCTTATTTATATAAATTGACTTATAATCGTAGTCTTGATTTTTTTTGAAATTATCAGATAATAAAAGGGTTACTATTTCTGACAGATTCTCGCTTAGCGACGAAATTATGTATTCGGCTTTCACTTTAGACGAACAATTATATTCTGACGAAATTGGAAAAGAAATTTCAAATTGCGTTGCTGAATTACCCGATAAGTGCAAACAGGTTTTTTTTATTAAGTCGCCATGATGACCTTAAAAACAGGGAGATAGCTGAAAAACTTAATATCAGCATTAAAACAGTAGAAAAGCATATATCAAAAGCACTGCAAACGATTCGTGATCATCTCTTGAAAACCGGCTATTTAGGAGCTTTAACTTGCTTTTTTTTATTAAGTTATTTAACGGTCATATATTCTATTTTTTTTCTAAACTATACTTGAAAAAACTTAACAAAAACCTGACTATGTTTATAGGTTTTGAATATTAAATGTGGCTCGGTAAAGAAGATAATTCACATACAAATTATTAGGAAAAACAATATTTCTTCAAAATGTGAGTCCCCTCCAAAAAGTTTCTTTTATTGCAAACGGGCAAAAAAAGATATTGACATCCAATGTATTAAAAATAAACATTTTTTTTAAGTATTTTGGGAGCAGACTCAAATATCAATGCCTCGTTAAAACTTAATTTATAATAAAGACAGTCAATAAGTTACCCTTGATTCTTAAAAGTGCCATATTCTGCTGGTATTCAGCGAATTATAGGAATTGTTTTAATAAATTGCCGAAGTGTTGAAATATTATATCCGAAAATTATATTTTAAAAACATGCGAGACAGGGTAGGGTATTTTGCTTCTCATTCGTGATATATTAAAACACCATAAGGAAGAAGTATCTATGCTACATGAGCAAATTGAATATAATGTACTGATATCCAAATATCTTGATAACGAAATTAGTTCTGAAGAAAAGAAGCAGTTGGAGTTTTGGATAATACAGTCGAAAGAAAATAAAGCATATTTCCGGGAGATGGCAAAGTCTTGGGAGGAATCAACAATAGCGCTGCAAGATAAAACAATTGTGCGAAATCAACTGATTAAATTCTTTGAAAGACAAAAACTGAGGAAACGGCGCACTCTATTAAAATGGATCTCGGGAGCGGCTGCTGCAGTTATTCTTTTGCTGATCAGTTTACAGTTGTTTCTTCCAAATGTGTTTTTCGGTGACGAAATATTAACGGTCTCATCTGAAGATACAAAAAAAAGAGGTCTTTCTACCAGACGGATCTCATGTGTGGCTTAATGCACACAGCATGCTTAGTTATTCCCTCAAATTCAACCATTCACGGAAAGTCAGGTTAACCGGAGAGGCGCTTTTCGATGTGCAACCAGACCAAGGAAGGAATTTCGTTGTAGAAACTGACAATATAACGATAGAAGTGCTAGGCACACTTTTTCTGGTGAGCGATTGCGGAGAATCCTCTAAAACCGAAACGGTTTTAGAATCTGGCAAGATAAACCTGAAATTTAATAAATCGGGAGAAGCATTGCAGATGAAACCCAATCAGCAAGTTGTTTACAATCATATTGATGGATCAACAATAGTGAAAAATGTAAATGCTACTGATTACACCAGTTGGAGAAAGAGCAGCCTGATCTTTGAAAACAGACGGTTGAGAGACGTCTTTACACAAATGGAACGATGGTATAATGTGGAAATCCAATGTAATAACAGTGATTTGTTGAATACTCCGGTATCATTCACGCTTGATGAAGAACCATTGAGTGAGACCTTAAGCATATTGGAGCAAATTACATCTTTATCGTGGAAAAAAAATAGTAACGAGATGATAATAATTGAATAGATAATCCTTAAAATAACGTTGCCTATGAGATAAACAGAAAGAGTAAATATGAAAGGGCAAATGAAATTATTCATCTGCCCTAAGTTTTTGAATTAACGTTTCTTCTTATTCTGTTCGCCCGGTTAAAGCGTAAAACAGGGAAGAAGCTAATTACATAACAAAAATAACATAAAAGAACATGTTGAACATACAAAAACAGAATGATTCATCCTTTTTTTTGGTAAATTAACGACTTACTTACGAATATTCTTCTTTTTTTTATCAGTTTGTTTTCATTTATCATGACATCACAGGCAAAGCCATAGTACAGAACGAGCTGATAAATATTAAACTCAATAATATTACCATTATTGAGGCTGTAAAAGCTATTGAAAAGCAGACAAATTACAAATTTGTGTATAATAATAATGATGTGGACGTCTCGCAAATAATTAATTTGAATGTAGTTGACGAGTCCATTGAAAAGGTAGCAAGAGCAATTTTTGCCGGATATAATATCTCGGTCAGAGGTAATAATGTGATAGTTACACGCAAGGTTTCTTCAGGAAGCAACATGAATATGATGCAACAGCCCAAACGACGTAATGTGGTTGGGCAAGTTGTTGATGCACAGACCCATGAGACAATAATTGGTGCCAATATACGTGTTGAAGGTACAGACAGGGGAACTGTCACGGATATTGACGGTAATTTCTCAATATCTGTTTCAGGAAGTTCCGATGTGCTCCTGATCACTTATATCGGATATCAGGATTTAAGAATTGAAGTGGACAATCGTACTGATTTAGCCCAAATAGAATTGCATCCTGATACCCAGGCGTTGGAGGAGGTGGTTATTACCGCTTTTGGAACCGGACAGAAACGAGAAACAATGGTCGGTTCAATACAAACAGTGAATCCAGGAGAATTGAGAGTACCCTCTGCAAATCTTTCAACCAGTTTTGCAGGTCGCTTGGCGGGAGTAATCTCTTACCAGCGGACAGGACAGCCTGGTGCTGACGGGGGCCAGTTTTTATATTCGTGGTATTTCTACAATTAGTGGTGCAACTTCGCCTCTTATTGTACTTGATGGTGTCGAAATATCGGCAGGTGACCTAAATGCACTTGATCCTGAAATTATTGATGGATTCTCTATATTGAAGGATGCCACAGCCACTGCTATGTATGGGTCCAGAGGGGGGGCTAATGGCGTAATGATCATTACAACGAAAACAGGTTCCGACTTATCTAAGCCTATAATAAATTATCGCATAGAAGGCAATGTAGCTATGCCCACGAGTAAAATAAAACTTGCCGACGGGGTTACTTATATGAAGCTATTTAATGAAGCGGTAGGAAATTTAGGGACTTCATTACTCTATTCGCAAGATAAAATATATGGTACGGAGAACAATTTAAATCCATATGTTTATCCCAATGTTAACTGGTATGATGAGATATTCAAAGATGCAGCGTTTAACCAGAAATTTAATTTTAACATACGTGGTGGTGGCAGTAAAGCAGATTATTTTAGCAGTATTTCTCTAACACATGAGAACGGAATATTACAAAACAGAAGTAAAGATTTTTATTCTTTTGACAACAATATCGATCTAATGCGCTATAATTTACAGAATAATGTAAATGCTTATTTGAGTAAGTCATCGAAGTTTTCTCTGCGCTTAAATGTAAACTTGATGGACAGAAAAGGTCCAAACACCAGTGTTAGCAATCTCTATAACAATATAATGTATATTAATCCGGTTGATTTCCCAATAATGTATCCGGATGATCCGTTGGTTCATTATGCTCGCTGGGGGGGAGGTTACGCTTTTGGAAATGAAGGAGCCCGTAACCCGTTAGCGGACTTTGTAAGTGGATACCAAAATCAATTTGAAAGCACCGTGGTGGCCAACCTTCGGTTTGATCAGGGGGGGCTTGATTTCATTGTTAAAGGTCTCTCATTTGCCACATTGGTTTCTTTTAAAAACTGGTCATCAACATCTACCTATCGTTCAGCTCCTTACAATATGTTTAGAGTTTCTAATTACACTCGTCATCCTGACAATACTGTAGATTATGAACTGGCAAGGCAAGTTGAAGAAGTAACGCCGGTGCTGGGAACAAACGGCGGTACTTCAGGTAGTCGTTTGTTTTACCTTCAGGCAAATTTAAATTGGGCAAGGAGTTTTGGTAAGCATGATTTGAATGCTTTATTTATCTACAATCAAGATCAGTTTAACCTAAATAACATTTCTGCCGACAAATCGCTGCAGCGTTTATATAACTCATTGCCTCAAAGAACACAGAGTGTGGCGGGAAGATTATCCTATGCATACGATAATAAATATTTGCTCGAATTTAACTTCGGATACAATGGTTCCGAAAATTTTTCCGAAGGAAATCGCTTTGGTTTCTTTCCGTCAGTTGCAGGAGGGTACAATATAAGCTCAGAATCTTGGTTTGAACCATTGTTGCCTGTTGTTAGCCATTTAAAATTAAGAGGTTCATGGGGGGTTTAGTAGGTAATGATCGTATCGGGGGGGGAACGTTTTGTTTATATGTCAGACGTGTCTTTAACCGGGAAAGGTTTTACAACTGGGATTGATATGAATTACTCCAAAAGCGGTCCAGTATATAACCGATACCCCCCCAATTATGATTTAACTTGGGAGACCGGTGAGAAAATTAACCTGGGTCTCGATTTGCATCTGTTTGATGATTTTAGAATTTCTGCTGATTTTTCAGAGAGGAAAGAAGCAATATCTTCCAACAGCGGGCGACTATTCCAAACTATTTAGGCACGGCTAATACTGCTGTCTATGCTAATACTGCTGCTGTAAGGAACAAAGGTTTTGACTTTTTAGTTGATTATAGTAAGCAGGTTAATAGAGATTTTATTATTCAAATGAAAGGGACATTTACTTTTGCCCGAAATGAAATCACAAAGTATGATGAACCGATCGATCAGGATTATCCAAACTTGGTAAATGTAGGAAGCTCATTGAATACTCACCTTGGTTATGTTGCAGAAGGATTGTTTATTGATGAAGGAGAGATTGCAAATCGTCCTGAGCAACAAATATCGGGGAATGTAGGAGTTGGTGATATTAAGTATAAAGATATCCCGAATAGATTTGGCGAAACGGATGGCCTGATTACAAATAATGATCGTATTAGAATGGGTTATCCTACTGTCCCTGAGATTATTTATGGTTTTGGGCCCAGTATTCGCTATAAAAAAAATGTGATTTCGGGTTTCTCTTCCAGGGGGGGCAGCACGAACCTCCATGATGTTGTCGAATATGCATCCATTTGGAACTAACACACGCAAGAACGTGATGAAATGGATTGTTGATAGTCACTGGAGTCCGAATAATCAGGATTTACATGCAGATTATCCCAGACTGACTCAAACCACCCATGGTAATAATACGGAAGCCTCAAGTTTTGGTTGCGAGATGCTTCATTTTTAAAACTCAAAAATGCTGAAATCGGTTACAATTTAAAAATATGCGTTTTTATCTAAGCGGAACAAATCTGTTAACATTTTCAAAATTTAAACTTTGGGATCCGGAACAAGGTGGTGGAAGTGGATTACAATATCCGACAACGAGAGTTTTTAATATTGGATTTCAGATGACAATAAACTAAAAAAAAGTGGAAAAATGAAATTATATAAATTATTATTCATATTATTGACAATTGGTGTCATTTCTTGCAACTACCTGGATGTTGTGCCTGACGAAGTAACTACAGAAGATGATGCTTTCAGAACTATAGAAGCTGCCGAAAATTTTCTTTATTCGTGTTACTCCTACATCCCAAATTCAAGAGAAGCGGTCATCTCTTTAGATTGGTTAACCGGTGACGAAATAGTGACTGCTTTTGAGCATGAGACATTTGCTCAATTTCCTAAAGGAAATTATACTGCCAATGATCCGTTTATCTCTTATTGGAACACACTTTTTTTCGGGTATAAAACAGTGTTATTTATTAATTAATAACATTGATAAGGTTCCCAATTTAGACCAAAGCAGTAAAGATGACTATATAGCACAAGTCGATTTTTTTGATTGCCTATTATCATTTCTTGCTTTTACGTTGTTATGGCCCGATAATATTGGTAAAAGAGGAACCTGTAATAAATACTTCTCCCAAGGATTTTTTTTGGGACGAACTCCTTATGATGAATGTGTAGATTGGATTGCTGAAAGGTTTGATGATGTTGCCTTAAGACTTCCCGCTAATAGGTCAAATCGGTTGATGGGATTAGCTACCAGCGTTGCGGCTAAAGCAATTAAATCACGCATGTTGCTATATGCAGCTTCACCATTGTACAATGGTAATAGCATGTATGCTGATTTTAAAATCCCGATGGGACTTCATTGATTAACACTACTTTTGATGTTAATAAATGGTCGCGTGCAAAAGAAGCGTGCAAAGAAGCGATTGAGGCTGCAGAAGCAGTTGGCATAGGCTTTATATGCCGGCAGATGCGACTGCCGGGGATTTGCCTGAACCTGCGGATCCCATTCAACGGGCACTGAGGTTTACGCTGGTTGATAAAGCAAGTAAAGAACATATTTGGATCGATGCACGTCCGGAGGGATTTTTTTCTATGCAGAATAAATCCCGGCCATGGCTCATAGGACATTCATGGAATGGTATTTCACCTACATTGACAATGTTGGACGTTTTATTCAAAAACGGACTTCCCATAGATCAGGATCCTGCATTCGATTATGAGAAAAGATTTCACCCACGGTTTTTGATGAAGATGATATCAACGGTGAAGGACAAACACAAAAGATGAATATTGACCGGGAACCGCGTTATTATGCATGGATAAGTTTCCATAACGGTTATTACGAGTGCCAGGGAAGATACTATGAGGGTTCTGGGCATAACGCATACGAGGACTCAAATTTCCGCGGTATAAATAATATGAAGGTTTTAACTCAATTTATGCGTAACCAGGCCTGTGGTGTTCAACAGCGTAGCAATAACTATAGCCCAACGGGTTTTCTCAATAAAAAAAAGGTGTTCATCCTGCATCAAATTCAGGAGGAGGTGGGCATAGAGAATACCCATGGCCGGTGGTCAGATTAGGTGAGTTATATCTTAACTATGCTGAAGCATGTGTTGAATCGGGAGATTTAGATGAAGCAAAAGTATATATCAACAAGATCCGTGAACGAGCAGGAATTCCAACTCTTGAAACGGCTTGGGGAAGTATAGGGGGGGTTTCACTCACTGAAGCAAAGATGAGAGGAATAGTTCGCCAGGAACGTATGATAGAGATGTATATGGAGCATCAAAATTTCTGGGATATGCGAAGATGGCTTTTGGCTGGAGAATATTTCGATGCCACTCCTGTAGGAAATAATATCATGACAAACGATTTTGAAGAGTTCTGTACTCCAACACCGTTGGATGGTCGTGTTGTAGCAGGGGGGGAAATTCTCCTAATATCCCACGAAACTTCGCATCTCCACGAAATTATTTAATGCCTATCCCATATACAGAGGTACAGAAAAATAAAAATTTAGTACAAAATCCTGGATACTGATTATTGCAGAACTTTCAAAATGCATAATATGTAAAATAACACAAGAGATAATGAATAGATTAATTTATTTTAAAACAATTATTTTGGCGTTTCTTTTATTCCTCTTTTCTTGCGATAAAGAAACAGCTATCACTTTACCAACCATAGGAGAGGTTACCTATGAGGTCGGGTATGGAGAAATTTCCTTTAATTGGAATTTTCCTCAAGAACAAGATGTTGAATATGTACGCGTTGATTTCTCGGATGAGGGAGAAGACAAATTATATTCCTTTAGTCGTTATGCAGAAGACGCTTTGATTATGAATTTACAAAGCCGGGAATATACTTTTTCAATCAGAACAGCTGACAAAACAGGCCACATGTCTGCTCCCATATGCATTAATGCAACTCCTTTGGAGCCTGCTTACAAGGTAGTAGCTTCAAGTTTAAAAATCGAACCTGTTATAGGAGGAGTGGCTGTTAGTTGGGAGAATCCAACGGGAAAAGATATCCAAATAAACGTAGACTATCTAGACGGTGACGGAGTACGGCAATTATATACATCAATATCATCTGAATTAACCGGGAAACGATATGTGTTAGGTGTACATACCGAGGAACAGGTTTTCAGTTACTATACTTCTGGTCCGGGTAACTTCCTTCAGTTATCTGAAATAAAAACAGCTTCCATTAAACCTTATCAGGAAGTCCGGTTTCAAGATAAAAGTGAGTGGATTATCGTAGATTTTACTTCGCAAAGTAGTCAGAATGAGCCTCCCACGAGAATATTTGATGACAATTTGAGCACATTTTGGCAAACGGACTGGAGGGCGGCAGATCCATTTCCTCATCATGTTACTTTCGATATGTTGAGCAGTCGTATTGTAACTAAGCTGGGTTTTTATAACAGAGATCATAATAATGCACAAAATGCACCTACTGATTTTATTGTGGAAGGCAGTCTGGATGGTGTTGATTGGACAATATACGGAAGCTACAATGATTTCCCGACAACTCGAAACACTGAGATCATTTATAGTTTAGATGCTCTTTCTAGCATTCGTTATTTACGAGTAACATTTAGTAATCCAAGAAATAATGTTGTCTTTTTTTTCGTTAGCAGAGCTGTATGTGTATGGGGCTTTTCTATAGTTGTAAAATTTGAATGTTTTTGTTCTAAATAGAAATAGCCCATAGTTGTTGAAAATGGGAGATATACCCATTTTTCAACAACTAATTAACTGAACTTTCGCATGTGTTTTGATAACAGCCAAATCTTGCGATCAACAAACGTTTGTAACCCGTTTCGATTCACTAAAGTAAAGCTTTCCCCCCGTCATGAATAACTCAAGCAAGATTGGCTCTATTCATTTGGCTTAACGGAAAAGCTTGCAGGCTATTTTATACGCTTAAACAGCTTATCAGGTTACATCTGCTTTATCGAACGGATATACCCACAAAACATTTTTGAATATAAAGATATTATAATAGTGTTTATCAACAGAATAAAATAATAAATGAACAAGAATTATAACCGGCGTAATTTCATAAAATCATTAGGAATGATAACAACAGGTTCCCTCCTTAATAGTCACTTGCATGGCGAAAAATCAGCAATCATCATAAGAAGGGAATGATTAAAAATTTCAAAATCTCTCCAAATAAAATTGCTACTATCATTGAAACAAAGCTAGTATGCAAGGAGCCAGGGAAACTGTATATTATTGGACAGTCGATTGACGAAAATGGCCATGTGAAACCTACGGATCCTTTTTTGGAATCGAATCGTTATCTTGGATGGCCCACCATTGCAAAGACAGAGGAGGGGGGGAACTGATTATTGTTTATTCGGGTGATAGGGATTCCCATGTTTGTCCCTGGGGGGGTAAAACACAATTGATACGTAGTAGAGACAACGGTAAAACTTGGAGTAAACCGGAGACCATTAACAATACGCCATTAGACGACAGAGATGCCGGTATTATTCAAACCCAAAAGGGGGGGACACTGCTGATTAGTTGGTTTACTTCACTGACTTATGCAAGCCCTGCATGGAAATGGACCTATCAGAAATATGCCCGTGTGGCTGAAAAATACCTGATGAAATAAAAGATCTGGTTGGGAAACTGGACGCGTAGGTCTACAGATGGTGGTAAGACATGGGAAAAGCCGGTTCGTACTTCATCTACTGCACCCCATGGCCCCATTCAACTACGCGACGGGCGCTTGCTTTATATTGGGAATGGTACATGGAATGGATTGCCAGCACTTGTCGCAGAACAATCGATGGATGATGGACAGAGTTGGCAGGTAATTGCAACGTTCAAAACTGAAAGCGGATCGATTACAGGTATCAGTGAACCACACTTGGTAGAAACAAGAAGCGGTAAAATTATTGCCATGTTTCGGAATGAACCGAATAATAACGAAAAGTTTCTATTGCAATCAGAGAGTCATGACGGGGGGGTAAAACATGGACTATGTTGCATCAAACCCCGATTTGGGGGGGCTATCCTCCTCACCTGTTGGAGTTGAAAAACGGTTGGCTACTTGTTGTATATGGCTACAGAAAAGAACCTTACGGCGAGAGAGCATGTATCAGCCGGGATGAAGGAAAACCTGGGATATTAAAAATGAAATAGTTCTCGCTGATGCTTTTAATGGTGACTTGGGGTATCCGGCAAGCGTTCAGTTAGATGATGAAAGTATTTTAACTGTATATTATCAGCAGGCTAACAGAGGGGGGGAACCTACCTCTATCTTTACAACACACTGGAAGCTAGAATAAAAGAGCAAATGTGAAACGTTATATCCATTAAATTTTTGTTAGGTTGTGTAAATCAAACTGTGTCAGGTTATATTTTATAGCTAACCGCTTATCCACAATAAGCAGTTAAAGGAAATATCCCGGGTTTCAACATTTCAGGGTGAAATGAAAGAGTGGGACTACGCCGTGGCGGAAGGCATTGGCGGAACGGGAATTGTGGCATCGAGACCGTGGGCGACGGCGAAAAGCCATCGGGTTGCTTGCCGACGGACTTTTCGAACGTTGGTACTCGACAAAGTGCGCAGCATCACCAAAGCGCAAGCCGAAGCCTTTAACTGCGGATACGAAATCCATGAAGGAGTGGCTGATGCCGTGCTTGTCAACACTCCCGAAAACACACAATGGGCTTACAAGGTTGCTCAGGAAACTTTTGGCGAAGAGAACGCCGTTTACGGAATGCACCCGTATATGGGTAGCGAAGATTTTGCATTTATGCTGCAAAAGAAGGCGGGTACTTACTGCATGATGGGTAATGGCGACACGTTTATGGTGCATCACCCCCCCAAGTATGTGTTTAATCAGGATCTGCTCTCACGCGGTGCTACGTATTGGGTAGCATTGACAGAAGCATATTTGGATTGATGCACGTTCGGAGGGTTTTTATTCTATGCAGAATAAATCCAGACCATGGCACCAAGGAAATTCATGGAATGGTATTTCACCTACCTTAACCATGTTGGACCGGTTCTATTCAAAAAAATGGACTTCCCATCGATCAGGATCCCGAATTTGATTATGAGGAGAGATTTTCACCTACGGTGTTTGATGAAGATGATATCAACGGTGAAGGACAAACTCAGAAGATGAATATTGACCGGGAACCGCGTTATTATGCATGGATAAGTTTTCATAACGGTTACTACGAGTGTCAGGGAAGATATACTCAGGGTTCCGGTAATGATGCGTACAAGGAGTCAAATCTACGCGGTATTAAAAAAAATGAAGGTTTTAACGCAATTTATGCGGAACCAATCTTGTGGTATTCAACAGCGTAGTAATAACTATAGTCCAACAGGATTTCTTAATAAAAAAAAGGTGTTCATCCCGCCTCGAATTCAGGAGGAGGAGGGCATAGAGAATACCCTTGGCCGGTAGTCAGATTAGGTGGGCTATATCTTGATTATGCTGAAGCATGTGTCGAATCGGGAGATTTAGATGAAGCAAAACTATATCTCAACAAGATTCGTGAACGAGCAGGAATTCCAACCCTTGAAACAGCTTGGGGGGGAAGGATAGGCGTTTCACTGACGCAAGCAAAGATGAGAGAAATTGTTCGCCGGGAACGTATGATTGAAATGTACATGGAGCATCAAAATTTCTGGGATATGCGAAGATGGCTTTTAGCCGAAGAATATTTCGATGCTACTCCTGTAGGAAATAATATCATGACAAATAATTTTAACGAATTCTGTACTCCAACGCCGTTGGATGGCCGTGTTGTTGCAGGGGGGAATGCTCCTAATATTCTACGAAACTTTGCATCTCCAAGAAATTATTTAATGCCGATCCCATATACAGATGTACAGCGGAATAAAAATTTAGTGCAAAATCCCGGATACTGATGATTGCTGGACCTTCAGAGTGTACAATATGTAAAACAAACACATGAGATGATGAATAGATTAATGTATTTTCAAACAATATTTTTGGCGTTTCTTTTATTCCTTTTGTCTTGCGATAAAGAAACAGTTGTTACCTTGCCAACCATCGGAGAGGTTACCTATGAGGTCGGGTATGGTGAAATTGCTTTTACGTGGAATTTTCCTCAGGAGCAAGATGTTGAATATGTACGTGTTGATTTTATAAGCGATGGAGAAGATAAGCGATATGCATTTAGTCGTTTTTCTGAGGAGGCATTGATTACGAATTTGCACGCTGTGGAATATAGTTTTTCGATCAGAACAGCAGATAAAAACGGCAACCTGTCCGACCCTATATGTATCGATGCTACCCCTTTGGAGCCTGCCTATAAGATCGCGGCTGAGACTTTAGCTATTGAACCTGTAGTAGGTGGTGTAGCTGTTCGTTGGGAGAATCCAACAGGCAAAGATATCCAAATAAATGTGGATTATTTAGACAGTGATGGAGTGCGACAATTATATACATCGATATCATCTGAATCAAGCGGAAAAAGATATGTATTAGGTGTACATCCCGAGGAACAGGTTTTCAGTTACTATACATCTAATCCGAGAAACTTCCTTCAGTTTTCTGAAATAAAGACTGCTTCCATACAACCATACCAGGAAGTTCGGTTTGAAGATAGAAGTGAGTGGATGATTGTAGATTTTAGTTCACAAAGCGGTACAGGTGAGTCTCCTGAAAAAAAATATTGGATGGCAATTTGGGGGGGACTTTTTGGCAAACAAACTGGAGGGCGTCAGATCCGTTTCCTCATCATGTTACTTTTGATATGTTGAGCAGTCGTATCGTAACGAAGTTGGGCTTCTATAACAGAAATCATAATAATGCGAAAAATGCGCCCACCGATTTTATTGTGGAAGGCAGTTTGGATGGCTCTGACTGGAAATATACGGAAGTTACGATGATTTCCCGACAACTCGAAACGTTGAGATCATTTATAGTTTAGATGCTCTTCCCAACATTCGTTACATACGACTTACATTTAGTAATCCGAGAAATAATGTTGTCTATTTTACGTTAGCAGAGCTTTATGTATATGGGGGGGCTTTTCTATAATTGTAAAATTTGAATGTTTGTGTTCTAATATAGAAATAGCCCATAGTTGTTGAAAAATGGGAATACAAAATTGTCCCCCCCATTTTTCAACAACTGATTTATGATTTATAGCGGACTTGTAACGGGTAAAAAAATGCCATAAAGAAAATGAACCTGCCCAAGCCCCAAAAAAAAGATAGTACATGAATGGAAGATTCATGATAAAATGTGCTAATTTTCTTGTTTAATCGATATAGGCGATGAAACGAAAGTCAATTTTATTTCTGTTCACCCTGTTTCTGACGGGATTCTTGTTCTCTTGTACGGATAAACAGGAGCATATTCCTCCTTTTCTTACCATTGAAACCCAAACACTGAATTTCAATTCAGTATCAACTACTCGCGATATTCCTGTGAAGACGAGCATCGAAACTGGACGGTCATGGTACAGCCGGATGCCAGGACATGGATGGAAGCAACCCGCATCGGCTCCATTCTGCGCGTGGTGGTTTCGGAGAATACTGAATTCGAATCCAGGCACGGTGAAATAAGGGTGGTTGCCGATGATCTTTCCGAAACGATCACTGTAGTTCAGCTGGGAACAGAACCGGCGATACTCGCCTCATCAGAGATATTTACCTTATCCCCTGACGGCGGAGATTTCTCTTTGGAAATTACCTCGAATATTGAATATGGTATCATCATTCCGGACGATGCCGGATGGATCAAACCAAAATCCGGAACCCGCTCAGTCGAGATGGTCAAGAGAGAATATCAGTTTCAGGTGGACTGGAATACGGAAGAAACTGAACGTAGAGCTGAGGTCGTTATTAAACAAAAAGAGGGAAAGCTTGAAAAGAGAATAATCGTAATACAAAAAGCACAAGCGGGTTATAGCGGCAACACGGATGGCGACATCAAAGACGACCTAAAAGTACCTGTAAGCCGCGGTACGGCAAGTTCATTCCAACCGGGGGGAGAAATTGAAAAGTCTTTGATGGTGATATGAACACCCTTTACCATTCATCATGGAACAATGCAGGGAGCAATTATTTCCCGATCACGCTGGAATACTTTTTCGAGAATCAGGAAAGTATCGACTATCTTGTCTATTACCCCCGGACGACGGGTCCCAACGGCCTATTCAAAAAGGCAGAGATTTGGGTGGCAACGGAGGACAATCCCTCTTACATAAAAGTGATGGATTATGATTTCCAAGGCGTTTCGTCCCCGACCAGGGTGACGTTCGCAAAAACGCTGGTAAAACCCAAATCAATTAAATTTGTAGTTAATTCGGGTGCCGGTGATGGACAAGGTTTTGCCTCATGTGCCGAGATGGAGTTTTATCGCACCAACCCTGACAATACCAATCCTCTCACGCTATTTACCGACCTTACTTGTACGCAACTCAAGGCCGGCATTACAATGGATGAGATAGAAAAGGTATCTAACAACCTCTACCGCAATATCGCTCTTTATATGCTGAAAGGAACCTATCCACGGGAGTTCCGCATACAAGACTACCGTGCCTGGCCACATCCTGACGATTGGGCAAGAGTGAATAAAACATCCACCTTGAGCTTACTGGATAACCCCACCGGAATTTCTGTTTCGGAAAACGAGGAAATGGTGGTTTTGTAGGTGATACCGGAGGATATCCTTTGAGCTTGAAAATTCAAAACCTGAATAGTCCCGGTAAAGATGGCTATAATAATGCATCTTTTTATCCGCTTTCTCCGGGGGGTGAATAAATTGAAAGTCCGCAACAAAGGCCTGATTTATCTGTTCTATCATACGCCCGATTGGCAAACCGCACCCCCCCAGGTAAAAATCCATTTCGCCACCGGGAAAGTGAACGGTTATTTCGATTCGCAAAAGCATCAGGCGTCAGACTGGCCGCGACTGCTCAGCGCGGCAGTTGATGATTATTTCGATCTATTGGGCGAGCATGCCCATCTGACATTCCCGACAAACGATTTGAAAACCTATGCAGCCAACAACGGTGATAAACTGATCAATGCTTACGACGATTTGGTCCGCATGGAAAAGAGTTCATGGGACTGATGAAGTATAATAGGCCGACTGTTAACAGAGCCTATTTCCATGCTATGTATACATCGTATATGTATTCCACTTCATACCGGACAGCATACAACGTGAGTGGAACTGATGTGCAAAAAGCCGTTCTTGATGTTAGTCAGCTCAAATCGTCTCCATGGGGGGGACCCGCACATGAAATGGGGCATACGTTTCAAACCCGTCCCGGCTTTAAATGGCACGGAATGACGGAAGTGACCAATAACGTGCACTCTCTCTACGTGCAGACTCAATGGGGGGAATGCTTCACGGTTGGAGTCAGAGAATATGGGGCGTTATAATAACCGTTATGAGAAAGCTTACCATAATTCTTTTGTGAAAAAGGTAGCTCATCCCGGCGAGGGAGACGTATTCTGCAAACTGGTCCCGCTTTGGCAGTTACAGCTCTATTTTGCCAATGCAAGGGGGGGAATGCCGATGTGTATAAAGATTTGTACGAAAAAAAATCCGTACATCGCCCGATAAGTCCACGCCGGGCGAGCAACAACTGGAATTTACCAAAATCATGTGCGACATTACCGGCAGGGATCTCACGCGCTTCTTCCGCCTCTGGGGCTTTTACACTCCCTTCGATGACGAAGTCGACGACTACGGCAAAAAGCGCATTACCGTTACCCAAACGCAGATAGACCGCACCATTGCCGACATAAAAGCCAAAGGTTACCCGGAAGTTGACGAGAAAATTGAATATATCTGTGACGCCAATTGGAAGGTATTCAAAAACCGTTTACCCGTACAGCCGGGAACTGCTACGAAAAGCGGGACCAAAATAACGATGAAAGGATGGCAAAATGTGGTTGCTTACGAAGTTTATAAGGATGAAAATTAATGTTTGTTTCAAACATGTCTTCTTTTACTCTGGACTCTTTCGTAACCGATGATACCAAAGTATTTGCAATAGCATATAATGGGGGGGATAAGACAGAAGTGACGTTTTAATTGAGTAACCATAGAAATTTATGCAGAATGATTTATTATATAAAATAAATTAATGCTATATTTGAAGTTTAATTGAAAAAGTGCAGATTACACATTCATCTATTTTGCATAATTCCATAATTAGTGCAACTTTTAATTAATCAGTTACTAAAACTCAGGTCGCATTTTTAATCTCAGGATTGAATTATTGTAGTATTGAACACTATTACAGGTGACCAATAAAATAATAATTACTTTTTAAAATATATATAATCAGATAAAACAGTATATTCAAAATTTTATTCAACATGACAAAGACAAATTTATTTTTTTTATCATTACTGCTTGTCGTTTTTGCAGCGTGTACCACAAACGTTAATAAAGCAGGCAGTGAAAATCCTTCCCGTTATGTTATTCAAACGGAAGTGCCTGAACGTCCTGCAGGACAAAAAGATGTACTTGGCTTGGTTGCACCCAGGCTCGATACGGTAAGGGTGGGTTTTATCGGGCTTGGAATGCGAGGCCCGGGAGCTGTGCAGCGATTTACACACATTCCAGGCACTCAGATAGTAGCATTATGCGATCTGCACGCCGACAGGGTGGAAAAAGCACAAACCATACTCGATAGAGCAGGCCTGCCCCCCCTCGCTGCAGGATATAGCGGAAGCGAAGATGCCTGGAAAGAACTTTGTCAGCGCGATGATATTGATCTGGTTTATATTGCTACCGACTGGAAACATCATGCCGAAATGATGGTTTACGCAATGGAGCAGGGTAAGCATGTGGCATGTGAAGTACCGGCATCAATGACCCTAGATGAGATATGGTCGGTGGTGAACACAGCAGAAAGGACTCAGAAGCATGCAATGCAGCTCGAAAATTGCGTATATGATTTCTTTGAGCTCACGACTCTGAATATGGTGCAACAAGGCCTTTTCGGTGAGGTACTCCATGCCGAAGGTTCGTATATCCATGATCTGTCCGATTTCTGGGGATACTATGAAGGGGATTGGCGCTTGCAATACAATAAGGAGTTCAGGGGTGACGTTTATGCTACTCATGGCATGGGGCCGGCTGCTCAGGTGATGAACCTGCATCGTGGGGGGGATAAGATGAACATATTAGTTTCTATGGATACCAAACCGGTAAATATTCCTGAATATCTCATTGAAAAGAGGGGGGGAATGGATCCGGATAGTGCTTACAACTTTGCCAATGGTCAGAATACAATGACAATGATACGAACTGAAAATGGCAAAACCATTCATATTCAGCACGATGTGGCGTCGCCACGTCCATATTCACGTATGTATCAGGTTAGTGGAACAAAAGGTTTTGCTAATAAATATCCCAATGAGGGTTATGCTGTTCAAGGTAAATCCCTGGATGCTGATATTGCACCCAATCTAGAGAACCTGAGTGCCCATAACTATGTATCGCAAGAGGTAAAAGAAGCTTTGATGAAAAAAATATAAACACCGCATTCATCGCGAGCTGGAAGAGAAGGCAAAAGAGGTAGGTGGTCACGGAGGTATGGATTTTATTATGGATTACCGTTTGATCTATTGTTTACGGAACGGTTTGCCTTTGGATATGGATGTATACGACTTAGCTGAATGGTGCTCATTGGCTGAACTAAGCCGCATCTCAATTGAGAATAACAATGCTCCGGTAGCTGTACCCGATTTCACACGTGGTAACTGGAACAAGGTTCAGGGATTCAAACATGCTTTTGCAGATTAAGGACATGAGTCCCCCCCTCCGATAACTCTTTTCTACTGAAAATTTTCCAAAATCATCATTGATTTTCAGCGAGTTGAAAACTATTAAAACTGGATTTGGGGATTTTCGGAGCAGACTCAGACATTAGAATTATATATAAAAAAAAGCGGGTTTTTTTGATCCGCTTTTTTTTATACCCGTTTTTTTTATGAAATCTCTTGAAGTGCCTTAAAATATTATATATTCAGTGTTAATCAGCTTTTTAATGAGTTGTCAGTATCTCCTGTTTTTTTTAATAGTTCCGGAATTTGAGCCGGCTCTTTAGCAACCGGAACACCGGCTGCCTCAAAGGCTGCTATCTTTTCGGCTGCAGTGCCTGTTCCGCTGGAGATGATGGCCCCTGCATGGCCCATCTGCTTGTCGGGAGGAGCCTCTTGTCCTGCAATAAAGGCAGTTAAGGGCTTTGTAACATGTTTCCTGATATATTCGGCAGCACGTTCTTCAGCATCGCCACCAATTTCACCTATTAAAACTATGGAATCGGTCTCAGGATCGTTCTCGAACATCTCAAGCAACTCATTATAATAGAGCCCCCCCACTACAGGGTCACCACCAACACCTATGGCTGTAGACTGTCCCAAGCCGCCGGCAGTAAGGTTATATACAACTTCATATGTTAAAGTACCGCTGCGACTAATTACTCCGGTACCTCCCTGCTTGAAAATCATAGAAGGCATAATGCCTACGAGGCTTTTCCCGGGAGAGATTAATCCCGGACAATTGGGACCTATAAGACTGGAGCCTCTTTGTTTGATATAGTGATACGCTTCAATCACATCGAGGGTAGGAATACCCTCTGTTATGCAGACAATCAGATTAATACCCGCATCTGCAGCTTCCATCATGGCGTCCTTAGCAAAAGCAGCCGGAACAAATATAACGGATGTGTTGGCCCCCCCGGTCTCTATCACAGCATCTTTTACCGTGTTGAATACTGGTATGCCATCTACAAGTTCACCCGCTTTTCCGGGTGATGTACCACCAACAACATTTGTACCGTAAACTTTCATTTTTGAGGCGTGAAAACCGCCATCGCGACCGGTAATTCCCTGTACGATAAGTCGTGTATCGTTGTTTATAAGAATACTCATAGTATGTTTTTTTTCAGTCTTGATTGTAATTTGTTAATTCTACTGCTTTCCGGGTTGCCTCACCCATGTTTTCAGCAACATGAAAAAGAGAACCCTGCAAAAGAGCACGCCCCCCCTCTTTTTCATTGGTACCTGTGAGGCGGATAACGATAGGTACATTGTTTTTCATTTGCTTAAAAGCTTCCAGCAAACCATTTGCAACATCATCGCAACGGGTGATGCCCCCCCGAAAATATTGATTAGCACTACTTTTACATTTTTGTCACTCAGCAACAGTTTCATAGCTTCAATTACCTTTGTGGGATTGGAGCTTCCCCCCCTATATCGAGGAAATTTGCAGGATTACCGCCATAGAGCTTGATCATGTCCATTGTAGCCATGGCTAGGCCGGCACCGTTTACCATGCACCCTATCTCTCCTCCCAGATTAACATAGCTGAATCCTTTGCTCTTTGCATTCTGCTCCTTTTTCTCCTCCTCGGTGGGCTCGTTAAGGGCTGCAATCCTGGGATGACGGTAGAGTGCATTATCATCGAAGGTTATTTTTGCATCAATTGCCATGATCTTACCCTCATCGGTAACCACCAGCGGGTTGATCTCGGCAAGAGAGGCATCTGTTTCCAAAAATAATTTATACAGTTTCTGGAAAATTAAGGCTGCCTGTCGTACAAGATTAATATCGTCGAAGAGCTTGAATGCTGACTCACGAGCAAGAAAATCAGGAATACCAGCAGAGGGATCAATCACAAATTTGTAAATTTTTTTCGGGTGTAGACCTGGCCACCTCCTCAATATCCATTCCTCCCTCTTTGCTAAGCATCAGAATTGTAGATTTAGAATTTCTGTCAATCACATAACTAACATAATACTCTTTGGAAATATTCACAGCCTCACCTATGAGAATACGGTCAACCTTGAATCCTTTAATGTCCATGCCAAGAATGGAAGCAGCGTGCCTGCGTAACTCTATCTCATCAGTGGCAAGCTTCACTCCACCGGCTTTGCCCCCTGCCACCAGTATGTACCTGAGCTTTACTATCACTTTCTGTGAATCCATATGGTTGTAAGCTTTCACAGCATCTTCCACTGAGCGGCACACTATACTCCTATCAACGGGGGGGATGCCATATGTTGCAAATATCTCTTTTGCCTGATATTCATGAATTTTCATGGGCTTCTTTTGATAATTTTATGATGTTAGGAAATTTCTGTAAATCTATAATATATTTTTCAAAATAAAAAAAACTTTGACATGTTAAATGCAAAAGTGTAGAATCAACCAGCAAGTGCGATATTACTTAAATTATTTAATAAATTACAGTTATCGTATCCTGGCCTGCAAACTTTATGTAGGTGGCTTGAGTTTTCTCACTGCTATTTTGAGTTGTAAGGGTGATAAACAGCTTATTTTTCGTATTATTGTATCCGAATTGATAAAACATTTTACTCAAACTTCAAATAGGAAAAGATGAACGATTTTCAGTGTTTACTTATCAGGCGCAGAAGCATCAGGAAATTTAAAAAAAAGAGAACCTGTCGCCTGATGAAACCCAAAAAAAATTCTTGAAGCTGCCCTGCTGTCCCCCCCTACATCAAAAAAAACAGACATTCTTGGGAGTTTATTATTGTTGAAGACAGGGAAATGCTTTCTAAGCTTTCTGCTTGTAAGCCGAATAGTGGCGCTTTTATTGCCGATGCTGCCCTGGCAGTTATAGTTGCTGGTAATCCGCTTGAAAGTGATGCATGGATTGAGGATGCTTCCATAGCTGCAATAAACATGCAGCTTCAGGCCGAAGAGCTGGGTATAGGCAGTTGCTGGGTGCAGGTGAGGAACCGTTACTACTCTGATAAGGTGTCGTCGGGCGATTATATAAACGAATTACTTCAGATACCCATGCCCATTGAGGTCCTTTGTGTGATTGCCTTTGGTAAAAAAAGAGAAAGAGAAGGCACCTGCTGATCCTGATAATCTGCACTGGGAAAAGGTACATATAGAATTTTTCAAAACAATAACCGGATAAAGGCTGCTATGATTGATTTTCAAGAATACCATCTCCATGTTTTGTAATGGAAGAGGAGCTGCTTCGAAAGAATCTTCACCTGATAAAATCGGTTAAGGAGCGTGCAGGCGTAAATATTATACTTGCTTTTAAAGCTTTTGCCATGTGGAGGTCGTTTCCAATAGTGAAAGAGTATATTCAGCATTCTACAGCCAGCTCTATCGCTGAGGCCAGGCTTGCCTTTGAAGAGATGGGAAATTCGGCGCATACTTACGCTCCAGCATATATAGAAGAAGATTTTCCACTGTTCCTGAAATACAGCAGTCACATAACCTTCAACTCACTTTCGCAGTTCGAGCGTTTTATCCTCACGTAGTGGCTTCAGGGAAAAGATTTATTGCGGATTAAGGATCAACCCGGAATTCTCGGTAGTGGATACCGATCTTTATAATCCCAGCACACCGGGATCACGCCTTGGTGTGACATCAGGCACGATAGGTGAGAGGTTGCCGGAAGGAATTTCAGGACTGCATCTGCACAACCTGTGCGAAAACAACTCATATGATCTGGAACGGACTCTGGAGGCCGTAGAGAAGAAGTTCGGCAGGCTGTTCGGACAGATTAGCTGGCTGAATCTTGGAGGCGGTCATCTTATGACCCACAGGGAGTACGATGTGGAGCACCTGATAACTGTATTGAAAGGGCTGAAAGAACGTTACCCACACTTAGAAGTCATACTGGAACCTGGTAGCGCTTTCGCATGGGAGACAGGTGTACTGGTGGCTACCGTTGCCGATATCGTGGAAAACAAAGGGGGGGTGAAAACAGCGATGCTGAATGTGTCGTTTGCATGTCACATGCCCGACTGTCTGGAGATGCCATACAAACCCCCCCGTATCCGTGGTGCATATAATGAACCGGTAGATGGTAAGCCTACTTACAGAATGGGAGGTAACAGCTGCCTGAGCGGAGACTTCATGGGGGGGGACTGGTCTTTTGATAATCCATTGCGGGTAGGGGGGGACAGGATTGTGTTTGAAGATATGATCCATTACACTATCGTAAAAACCACTATGTTTAATGGTGTTTCACACCCATCTATCGGTTTATGGACAAAAGAGGGGGGGAAGTTTATTCTTTACAGGAAATTTGGTTATGAAGATTATAAAAACCGTATGAGCTGAGAGGCAACTTGGTTATAATGGTTATCAAAAACCCTGAGTCGATGCCGTGGTTAAAAGCATCTATCGGCCCAATTTGCTTATAATGGTTAACAAACCCTATGGTCAGGGATTTTCATGAAAAAAATGCCAGGGACTTTTCGGAGTGGACTCACAAATGGAAAACTGATACTATCCAAGGCATTATTTTCGAGAAAGACAGCATTAAAATCAACGGCTCAAAAGTGGACAGAAATTGTAGTTTCTCAAAAATTGACCAAGAAAGTAAAGGCAACGCTTTTCAAGTATTGCAAGAAGTGGAACAGCAAGTAGTGCAAGCCAACTTTTCTGAGAGTGCCGTGGGGGGGCTATCACATCAATTATATCACAATTCAGTCTGTTCTCATTACTCAGCAGTCCGCATTACGACGCCACGCTTGCCGAGTATATGGAATCGCTGCAAGCGAAAAAACGAAAGGCGAGAAGCCGGGTAAGAATACACAGAATAAGCTAAAACAGTAAAAACAACATCTAAAAAAATAATTTATGAACACCACAGACAACGGAAACATCCTTTTGATGTTTGAAGAAATCAACCAAAAGCTAGAGAGAGTTGGTCAGTGAATCGACAAAATCGAACAAAGCCAGTCGGCAAACAATGCCGATACAAATCAAGACTTGATAAATGAAATTTCGCAACTGAAATCCGAATTAGATGTATTTTATCAAGTACACAACGAGAATATGAATGAGCTGAAGAACCGGAACCGACCCGCCAAAGGGGGGGAAATCGAATTCACAATCACTTCCATGCCCTCGCTGATTATTATTTTTCATTGATGGTTATACTGTTATCGCTTGCGATATGGATCAGGTCTTTAAAAAAAACGAACTGTATGATTATTCCGATAACGATTTAAAGTTTCGTTACATCTAAATGCAGGGACAAGCCACCCGGGAAGATTTAGCAACCTTGGACACCCTTTTTTTATTTCAACCGAGACAGTAAGAAAATCAGAGAGCTTCGCAAACAAGTGAAAGTTTTCGAGAAGAATGTGGAAGAACGGGCAAGGATTATTGAGCGAGAGGAGAGGCTAAAAGAGAGAGAGATACCATTGAGGAAAGATTGGGAAATATAAAAAAGTAACAAATTTTTTTTGTTATTATTAAAATAATATGTAAAATTGTACGGTAGCGATGCTTTACAAGATATTTTTATCTTTTGTAAAACTTAGTGATTTCTTTTTAATATTGTCGTTGTGTGAGTTTATATTATAAAAGAGAAGAGTTTAAATATATCTAATATTCGTTTCAATAATAAGATAATATAAGGAAATATTGTTTAATTCCTTTTCCCATGAAAAGTTTTATAATCTAACACGTATTTTGTGCTATGAAAAGATTTTTTTGATAGAAATATTTCTACTATTTTTTTTAAATGTTCTATTTGCTCAGGTTAGTCCCCTCTATAACACAGTAATTCCTCCTTCTCCGAGTTCTGCTACTTATAGACAATATGGAAACTATGCCCCTTCACTTGCGACCGGTTCAATTAATATTCCAATTTCTTTGTATAATATTGAATTTGGCGGATACTCCCTTCCCCTTTCCCTTGTGTATAATACTTCTGGTATCAAAGTAGAAGAAGACCCCTATCCTTGTGGATATGGATGGAAATTTTTCCCTGGTTTACGGATTATGCGGACAATATTAGGACGACCGGATCTAAATGGCATTAACTATAAAATGGATATGTCTAACTTTAATGAGGAGGCACCTTATGACTATTACAAAAACTGGTATATTCTTCTAAAGCCGGAGATTTTCCCGATATTCCCCTGAAAGACTATATTGATAGTCAGCATGATATATTTACTATTCATTTACCCAATTTACAAATTACATTTTTTTTATAGTAAATAATAAAGTTAGGACTGTTGGTACTAACGTGAAAATTATACCCAAGCTAGATGGTGGCGAACTGATCGGTTTTAAGGTTATAGATGATAAAGGTATAGAGTACTTTTTTTTGAGAATTATTTAGAAAAAAAACAGAAAACAATATTACAACTGCCTGGATGTTGGATCGCATCGTTTTACCGGGAAATAAAATCATTAGTTTTAAATGGGATTATTTTAAACATTCGAAAACCCAAAACTATGTAACAGTTTCTGATGAGTTGAGAGATTGTTTTCCATATGATTACAACAGATTTGATGATAATGATTCTTATATATCAGCCTCTGAATTAGGTTATGCAACTGAACAAGGGAATTATGATAAAATGTGTCATCTTTCTAAGATAACTTATTCCGGTACTTCAATTAATTTTAAGTATAAAGACATAGATGATCCTTTTTAACAAATTTATCAGTTATAAATCAAAATGGTGATATTGTTAAAAATATCGACTTTAACTATGGGGTTGAAGTCCAAGAAGATTTATTGTTGCAAAGTTTATCATTCTCCGATGAAGGTAAATACACCTTTATATATAATCCTATACGTTTTTCTAATTATTATTCTCAGGATTTTTGGGGATATTATAACGGCAAACCAAATCACTCTTTAGTCCCTCTTTTGAAATTAAAAACAAAGCCAAATAGAGAAAGTGCATATCTACAGACTAAAGTAGTGGGTAATGCCGATAGAAGCATTAATTGTGAAGCAATGAAAGCTAATATCCTGGAAAAGATAATCTATCCTACCGGAGGGTATTCTATCTTCTCATATGAAGCACACCAATTTAACGGAAAAACACCCACTGCAACCTGGCTTGACAGTTCTTATCGAGTAGCTTTAAATCAAGGTGGAGGCTTAAGGGTTACCAAAATCAATTCAACGGCAGATTCTAATTCTGCTCCGGTTGTCAAATACTATAAGTATGGTATTAACGAAAATGGAAAAGCTGTAAGCATTGCTGAACCAACTTATGATACTTTTGTGGAAGATTACAAAGGAGGAATGTATCATGATTTTTCTAGCGATCATGAATCAGGCTCTCTATTTAAGTTCCTCACATTTAGAATACTATATCTAAATGGACGATCTAATTATTCAAAAATGAATTTTAATGCTGTCCCTATATGGTATGAGGAGGTAACTGAATATACAGAAGATGAAGGGAAAACTGTTTTTAGCTTTAGGAAAGTTGCAGAAGATAATGTGTTCACAAACATTGAAGGATATGGTACAGGTCTACCACATTGGAGCAGCTCCTCGGATGGGTTAAAAAGTGATGAAGAAATAACTTTCAATAGAAAAACGATACAGCGCTATAATAATATTTTTACTCATGGTCCCTTAAATACCCAAATAAAAGTATATAAATTAGATAAAGGCTCATATATTCTCCTGCGAGAGAAAAAAAATATAATTATAAGCTAGAAAATATTCAGCCCGATAATCTGATAAAAGGTTTACTGGCCGAAAGGAACACTTTAAATTTTATGGGAAATAATCCTGATTTCAAATATTTAGAAGATGGAAGTATACATTGGGAACAGGGGTTACATTTTCAACGTAGTTATTATAATGATTTTTATTCAGCTCATTTTTACGATATATTAGAGATTAAAGAGGTGTTGGACAGCGAAGAGACTATTTCATATACCCAAATGGAGTAGTTAATCAAAAGGTTGAGTATACATACAAAAATGATTTAATAAAAACTAAAACGATTACTAATTCGGAAGGGAGTAAAATGACTGAGACCTATTTATATCCATACGATTATGGTTTGGTGGATGATATAAATCAAAGCAATATATTGAGAGGTATGGTAAATAAAAATATAGTGGTGGTCCCTGTTTCTGTTACTTCATGTATAAACACCTCAGAAATAACGAAAGAAATATGGTATAAATCAGTGGCAAATACCTATTTGCCAAGTCAAGAATTTTATCAAAAGGATAATAATCCCAAGGAATGTCGTTTTATTTATGAATACGATAAAAAAAGGTAATATTAGAAGTATATCAAAAGATGGTATTAAAACTTATTATATCTGGGGGGGGTATAACTATCAATATACTGTAGCAAAAATAGAAAATGCTTCATATAGCGAGATTATTAATAACCTTGGTACAGACATTGATCTGTTTTCAGCAGCAGTAGTTCCCGATTTCAGTAAGCTCAACGGTTTACGTCAAAAACTGAAAAAGCTTTTATTACTACATATGGCTATACACCTTTAATTGGTATTATTTTCTCCACAGAGCCTAATGGAAAAACTACTTATTATGAATATGACCCGGTTGGTCGCTTACAGTATATACTAAATACAGACATAGAGGTTTTGAAAAAGTTCGATTATCATATAATAAACTCCAATTAAAAATAAAAATATGAACATAATACGCAGGAAGGTTTGCTTGAAATTGATATTTATTTTTCTTTTAGTCTTCCAAATATATACGATTTACAGTCAATGTGATTTAATGACTGTCTATCCGTCAAGTCTCACTTTTACGGAAGTGGGAGAATCCTCT
>JMBV01000034.1_pt1 | contig 51903 bp, 89 predicted proteins | sample 616531 | NCBI WGS metagenome assembly JMBV01 (sample SAMN02727904, study PRJNA239997) | anaerobic digester metagenome | biome: anaerobic digester; isolation source: mesophilic anaerobic digester inoculated with municipal waste water sludge... | place: Germany: Bielefeld University, CeBiTec ...
TTTTGAGTTTTAATATAGTATACATTTTTTTTATAAATCGTAATTTTATAATCTAAAGGAGGAACTATTCATGGCTGTACCAAAACAAAAACCATCTCGAAGTAGAACACATTCAAGAAAGGCAAAACTTTATGCTTCTTACAAAATTAATGTTGTGAAATGCCAAAAATGTGGTGAGCCAAAGCTACCACACAGAGTATGCTTAAATTGTGGTTATTATGGAGACAAACAAATATTAGAAATAGGTGAATAATAGATGTCTATGATTAGAATTGGAGTAGACGCCTACGGTGGGGATAATGCGCCCGAAGCTGTGATTGAGGGCGCGTTGTTTGCGTTAAAAAAAACAATTATTTATCTCGCGATGAATTAGTTATCATTGGCAATGATTTGTCAAATGATTTTTTTAGAATCATTAAAAGGTGTTGAGGTTGTACCCGCAAAAAAAATCTTGTAACTAACGACACAAAACCTACAGACGTTCTAAAGCTTGAAGAATCATCTATGTATATTGGTTGTAAATATTTAAAAGAAAAAAGTTAGACGCTTTTGTGAGCGCCGGTAATACGGGAGCATTATTGGCTAGCGGCACTTTTATTGCGGGACGATTAGAAGGAATAAAAAGACCTGCTTTAGTTTTAGCTCTCCCTTCAAAATCTAATAAACCTAAAATATTAGTAGACGCAGGCGCAAATGCTGAGGTAAAAGCAGAACATTTTTATGACTTTGCAAGAGAAGGAATCGCGTATGCAAAATTTTTAGATATTGAAAAACCTCGCGTTGCTATCTTAAATATCGGTTCAGAAGAAGAAAAAGGTAGTACATTAATAAAAGACGCCTATAATCTTTTAAAAGGTTTTTCTAACTTAAATTTTGTTGGATTTGTTGAAGCTAGAGAGATATTTGACGATACTTGCGATGTTATTGTTACAGATGGTTTTACAGGAAATAATGTCTTAAAAACCATAGAAGGAACCGCTTATTTTATTCTTCATGAATTAAAAACCGCTATTAAAAGCGGTGGATTATTTACAAAATTAGGAGCTTTATTTTTAAAGGGCTCATTAAAATCCTTGATTAATAAGATTGATTATAGGAGCTATGGTGGCACTTTTTTTTCTTGGGTATAAACGGAATACTTGTAAAAGCTCATGGTTCTTCTGACGCTGAAGCAATTTCTAACGCCATATTTGTTGCTACCAAAGCCGCTAAATTTGATTTACTTTCAAAAATAGAACTGTGAGTTTATAAATTTACAGTGGAGGTGTTAACTGTTTGTTAAAATCTGAGGTGTTTGAATCTGTTAAAGAAATTGTCGAATTGTTAGATGAAAAAGAAGGAATGGATATTTCCGTAATTGATATGGAAAACTCTGAAATTATGGTTGATTACTTTATTATAGTATCTGGAAATTCCGACACTCATATGGCTGCTTTGAGAGATGAAGTAGTTAGATATTTAAAAGATGAAAATATTCCCATTCTTTCGTATGATAAAAGTAGTGGATATGATTGGATGATAGTCGACGCCGGTACGTTTATTGTACATATTTTTTTTCCCAAGAAGGAAGAAGTTTTTACGATCTAGAAAGTTTATGGGGGGGAGAACAAAAAAAAGATTGAAAATATTATTTAAATTCTTCTTTATATAATAAACACTCACAGTTTTCGTTCCTCACCTCGGTGCCCGAAGGTTTTAAAAGGGTCGGTGTAAGGAAGGAGAAAGCTGGAGGTTTAAAAAAACCAAATCAAAGTAGATGGAGGTGTTTTTTTGTCAGTTGTTAGCATGAAACAGTTGTTGGAATCTGGTGCTCATTTTGGTCATAGAACCAGAAGATGGAATCCTAAGATGCAACCTTATATATTCGCAGAAAGAAAAGGAATTCATATCATCGATCTTCAAAACCTTAAAAGGTATTGACGAAGCATACGATTTCCTAAAAGAAGCTGTAATGGAAAGAAAAAGAGTATTGTTTGTAGGAACAAAAAAAGCAAGCCCAACAAATTGTTGCAGATGAAGCAAGAAGATGTGGAGAGTTTTACGTAAACAATAGATGGCTTGGAGGTCTATTAACTAATTTTAAAACTATTAAAAGAAGAATAGACAAGTTAGAAGAATTAACTGAATATGTAGAAAGTGATGAATTTTTAAGACTCCCTAAGAAAGAGCAAGCAAACATTAGAAGAAATTTAGAAAAGTTAGAAAAAAAACCTCGGTGGTTTAAGAGGAATGAGCAAATTACCAGGGGGGGTTATTTTTATTGTCGATCCTAAGAAAGAAGAGATAGCGGTCAGAGAAGCTAATATGCTTAATATTCCTATAATTGCAATGGTTGATACAAACTGCGATCCTGACGTTATTGATTATGTAATACCTGCTAATGACGATGCAATAAGGGCTATTATGTTAATTACTTCTAAAATGGCAGATGCTGTAATTGAGTCAAAAGAAGGAAGAATAGACACACAAGAAGAAACCGAGACAGAAGAAACTTCAGAAGTCCTTGATGAACATATCGTTGAAAAGTTAAAAGCAGAAGAAAAATACGAAAAGTTTATTGAAGAAATAGAAGAAGAGGAAGAAATAGAAATTCCTGATGAAGACGAAGATAGATTTTAATTTTATCAAAAAAATCTAACCACATATAATTTAATTAGCAATTATATATGATCGGGGGATAATCCCCCCCGATTTTTTTTGGAGTGATTTGAATGAAGTTTTTCATACGAACCTTTGGTTGCCAGATGAACTTAAATGAAAGTGAAATTATGGCGGGACTCTTAATTAATGATGGCTTTGAGTGGACAGAAAATCCAGATGAAGCAGATATTATAATAATAAATAGTTGTTCTGTACGAGAAAAAGCTGAAAATAAAATGTATGGAGCTATAGGAGGATATGGAAAATTAAAAGAGAAAAATAAAAATTTGATAATAGGAATAGGTGGATGTTCAGCAGAAAAAGAACGAGATGCTCTTCTTGATAGATTTAAAAAAAATCGATTTTGTATTTGGAACAAGAAATGTAATAGACATTAGTAATTTAGTAAAACGTGCAATGAAGGGAGAGAGATTTGCAGATTTTAGTGACAAGTTGAACGAAGTTAATTATTCTATTCCAAAAAGACCTTTTAGTAAGCATCACGCATGGATAACCATAATATATGGGTGTAACAAATATTGCACGTATTGTATAGTACCTTACACACGTGGATTTGAAAAAAAAGTAGACCAATAGATGACATAATTAACGAAGTAGAAGAATATAACAAAAATGGATTTAAGGAAATTACATTTTTGGGTCAAAACGTTGATTCCTATGGAAAAGATTTTGGAGATAAAAAAACCGAAATTAGACCTACTAATTCAAAAATCAGCACAATTTGATTCAATAAAAAGAATATGGTTTATGACATCTTATCCCTCAGATATCACCGACTCCTTAATTGATACTATAGCAAAAGAAAAAAAAGGCTGCAAAATATATCCACTTACCCGTTCAATCTGGTAGCAACAGAATATTAAAATCAATGAACAGAAGATATACAAAAGAACAATTCATTGATTTAGTGTATAAGATACAAAAAGAGATTCCGGAAGTAACAATTAGCAGCGATATAATAACTGGTTTTCCTTCAGAAACAGAAAAAGACTTTGAGGAAACCGTGGATTTAATTAAAAAAAATGTAGATTTGAACGAATAAACATTGCAGAATACTCTCCGAGAGAAGGTACAGTTGCACATAAGTATTTTGAGGATAATGTGCCAAAACATATAAAAAAATAAAAGATTGCAATATATAATGAACCTTCAGAAAAAAAATAAATTTAGAAGAAAACGAAAAATATCTTGGAAAGACTTTGTCAATAATTCAAGAGGGAAAAGCAGGGAAAAACAACACATATATGGGTAGAACAATTAATAATAAGCTGATTATATTTCAAAGTCAAGAAAAATTGAATGGATCATTTTTGAAAGTAAAGGTAAACAAAGTATCTCCAGGTCCTTTATATGGCGAAATTATAGAAATTATAAATAATATATAAAAATAAAGATTTTTATCAAGATAGCATCTTTAATTTATAATGGGTCTAGGGCAAAGCTCTCACTCATTCCCTGGTACAAGTACCAAATTAGAAATAAAGATTTTTAGCAAAAAGACATTTTGTAAAAATCAAATACAAAATTTATATATCATGCGGATTTTGGAATTTTTTTAAGTGAGTAAGATATAAATAGATATTAAATAGATATAAAAATTGGGAGACCTAGGTCTCCCAATTTTTTTATAAATAGTTTTAGCTTATTATTTGAATATCATCTGAAGAAGACTTAATTTCTAAGTCTGTTCCAATAAATTGACTCATATAAAGATCATAGTAAAATCCTTTTTTTTGCCATAAGTTCTTTGTGATTACCTTGTTCAACAACTCTTCCGTGATTCATTACTACTATTATATCAGCATTTCTTATTGTAGATAACCTATGAGCAATGACAAAACTAGTTCGCCCTTCCATTAGATTATTCATAGCTTCTTGTATCAATACTTCGGTTCTTGTATCTACTGAACTAGTTGCTTCGTCTAAAATTAGGAGTGGGGGGGGATTAGCGAGAAACGCCCTTGCTATAGTAATCAATTGTCGCTGACCTTGAGATAAATTAGTAGCATCTTCGTCAATTATTGTATCATATCCTTTTGGCAACGTTCTTATAAAATAATCAACATAAGCAGCCTGTGCAGCTTTTACGATTTCTTCATCAGTTGCTCCTTCTTTACCATAAGCAATATTATCTTTTATAGTTCCTCTAAACAACCAGGCATCTTGAAGTACCATACCAAAATTCTTTCTCAAGTCAGCTCTTCTCATCTGTCTGATGTCTACACCATCCAAGGTTATTCTACCTGCATCTACATCGTAAAACCTCATGAGCAAATTAACCAACGTAGTTTTTCCTGCACCTGTAGGACCTACTATGGCTACAGACTGACCTGGTTTCGCTTCAAGGTTCAAATTTTCAATTAGAGGTTTTTGAGGTTCATAACTAAAGTAGACGTTTTCAAATTTTACATGACCTTCAACTTTATCTAAAACTACAGGATTTTCAGGATCAGGGATTTCTTCTTCTTCATCAAGTAATTCAAACACTCTTTCTGCTGATGCAACAGTAGATTGTAATACATTGATAATACTAGATGTTTGAACAATAGGCATAGTAAATTGTCTTGAATATTGAATAAATGCCTGAATATCTCCTAAAGTCATAACCCCCCCATTAGCAACACGCAATCCGCCTACAACGCTTACTATAACATAATTAAGATTGTTAATTAATCCAATAAATGGTCTTATCAAACTTGAAACAAATTGAGCCTTAAATGTTGCTTCACGTAATCTCTCATTTTCTTCATCAAACTCTTTTTGCATATCCCAGTGTTTATTAAAAGCCTTAATGACATTAAATCCTGTGTAGGATTCTTCAACATGTCCATTCAATTCACCAGTACTATCCCACTGAATCTCAAATTGCTTTTGAGAATGTTTAATAACAAACATTGTAACCAATAACGCCAACGGAATCACAGTTAAAGTTATTAGCGTTAAAAGAGGGCTAATTGTAAGCATCATGATAAGAACACCAATTACCGTGACAACTGCTGTTATTAATTGCACAAGTGTTTGCTGTAAAGTATGCCCAATGTTATCTATATCGTTAGTTACCCTGCTTAAAAGATCACCATGTGGATGACTATCATAAAATTTTAAAGGAAGACGAGCTAATTTTTCATCAACTTCCTTTCTAAGATTATAGACTGTTTTTTGCGCCACACCAGCCATTAAATATTGTTGAAGCCAGTTAAAAAAATGCAGATAAGGCATATACACCTAATAATGTTAATAGAATAGTTGCTAATCTACTAAAATTAACGCCTTGACCTGGCACAATATTCATAGGTCCAAGCATCTGGGCTATTTGATCCCTTCCGGAAAATTTCAAAAATTCAATAGCTTGATCTTTGGTCATGTTAGGAGGCATCATTTTCCCAATAATTCCTTCAAAAAGAACGTTTGTAGCCTTTCCTAACATCTTTGGAGCGATGATCATAAAAATTGTGCTTACTACTGCAAATACTATTACAATAATAAGAGGAATTAATTGTGGTTTTAGGTAACCTAATAATCTTTTTAAGGAACCCATAAAGTTCCTTGGCTTTTCAATAGGAGCACCAACACCGCCTCTTCCGCCCCCGAATCCTTGTCGAATGGGCTTCTTTTTTTTGATCATTTTTTTTGTTCATTTGCTTGACTCATACTGCCTCCTCCTTCGGAATCTGCGAGTAAACAATTTCTTGATAAACTTCGCAACTCTTTAACAATTCTTGATGAGTCCCTATGCCCGCAATAGTGCCTTTATCACTTAATACTACAATCTGATCAGCTGTAAGAACCGTACTAACCTTTTGAGCAACAATAATAACGGTCGCATCTTTTGTTTCATCCTTCAACGCTTCTCGAACCTTCGCTTCAGTTTTGTTATCCAATGCTGAAAAACTGTCATCAAAGATATAAATTGTTGGCCTTTTTACAATTGCACGGGCAATACACAAACGTTGTCTCTGTCCACCCGAAAAATTAGTTCCTCCTTGATCAACTGGTGCCTTTAGTTTTTCTGGTAATCTACTTACAAAATTTTTTTGCTTGAGCAATTTCAAGAGCATGCCACATCTCTTCCTCAGTTGCATCCTTTTTACCAAATCGTAAATTGCTTTCGATTGTTCCACTAAATAAATAAGATTTTTGAGGAACCAATCCAATCATATCTCGAACCAATTCAAGCGGCATTTCTCTAATGTCTACACCATCAATTTCTATTTTCCTTCAGTTACATCATAAAATCTTGGAATTAAATGTACCAAAGTACTTTTTCCACTCCCAGTACTACCTACTATAGCTGTTGTTTGACCAGGTAAAGCTGTAAAAGATATTTTAGATAGAACTGGTGCCTCTGCATCAGCATATTGAAAAGAAACATCTTTAAAGGCAAGTACTCCTTTTCTCTCTGATGGAATTTTTGGACTTTTCGGTTCTTTAACAGAGGGTTCAGTATGTAATATTTCGTTTATACGCTCTGCAGATGCTTCTGCTCTTGGAAGCATTATAAACATAGTCATAGCCATCATAATTGAAATCAAAATCTCCATTACATAAGTTAAAAAGGCTGTTAAATTTCCAATAGGCATTGCACCACTATCTATACGAATTCCACCAAACCACGTTATAGCTAAAGAAGTTACGTTCATAGCAAGCATTATTAATGGAATTCCTAAAGCCATTATTCTGTTAACTTTTAATGCTGTTTGAGTCAGATCTTTATTGGCTTTATCAAACCTACGGGCTTCATAATCATCCTTAACAAAAGCTCTAATAACCCTAATTCCCATTAATTTTTCCCGAAGTACCTGATTAACTTTATCAACTTTTTTTTCTGTAAGGTCTTAAAAAGAGGTACAGTTTTTCTCATAATGAAAAATACAATTAATGCAATTACTGGTACTACAATTATAATTGAAGAAGAAAGTACAACGTCTTGACGAATTGCCATTATTATTCCACCAATAGACATTATCGGAGCCATGATCATTATATTTAGCAAGGTCAAAACAAACATTTGAACTTGATGAACATCATTGGTGTTTCTTGTAACCAGTGAAGCTGTCCCAAATCTATCAAAATCTTGCTTAGAAAAACTTAATACTTTATAGTACAACTCTCTACGCAAATCTCTAGAATATGAGGTAACAACTTTTGAACTAAAATAAGAGGCAAGAATTGCCGCTCCTGCAAGCAAAAGTGTCGCTAAAAGCATAATTCCACCTGTGTGTATAATATATTGAATGTCACCTTTTGCTATACCTTCATTAATAATCTTTGCATTCAAATTAGGTAAAAATAAATTTGACACTGCTTGCACAATTAGTAATAATATTGCAAATATAATCTCTTTGTAATATGGTTTTAAATATTTAACTAAATGCTTCACGGTTTCAACTCCTTTCTGTTTTTTTCTAAATTATTTAGTATATTTGTTGAAACTTGACTAAGACACTTTTTAAAAATACATAAGTCTTCATAACTTATTCCCTCAAACTCCAAATTAATAATATCTATAAATGTTTCTCTTAGATTTTTTTTAGTAGTTTTTGTCCCTCGTCAGATAAAAAAATCCTCAGGGTACGTTTGTCTTTGCTATCTTTCTTACGTTCTATCAGCCCTTTCTTTTCTAAATTTCTTAAAATTTTAGAGACAGTCGGAGTAGCGACATACATTTGATCAGCTATGCTTTTTTTGATTCGTCCCAGGGTTAAGGCCTACATACCACAAACAAAAAGCTTGACCAGGAAAAAGAAAATATGTTTTTGAGTTAACAATACAAAATTCAATTGATTATGCAATTTTATTGTTTGAAATAATTCCTTACTAACATCCCATTTAACTTTTTTTTAAGTCGCTTTGATCATTAACTGAATTATTTTCTTGTGTATAAACTTATGATTCATTTTAAACCTCCAAGTAAAATCCTTATTAGGGGGGTACACCCCCCCAAACCTATTATAAAATCAAAATGTAATAACAACCCACAAAAGGAAGGCTACATTCTCTTAAGCCTTATACATTTAAAATGACATTTGAAGATTATTTAGTTACTCTTACATAATGTATAGTACGATATATTATTGTAAGATAATATTAAAAAAATAGTTAGCAAGCTAACTATTTACTATTTTAAACTATATATTTTAAAATGTCAAATATTAACTAAAAATATTTATTTTTTTAAAATATACTCTTTAAAAATTGAAGTTCAATAATTATTTGATATAATATATAAGTCTGAAAATAAGGATTATGTTGTGACTAAAGACTTCTAACCTGAATATCAAAGAAATAGGTTTCAAGATTCAAAAAGAGTAATTACTAACGTCAAGTTGTTCAAAAATTGGTATTTTGAATTTGTAATGGGTCCAGGGTGGAGCCTTCTAATAAGGATTTTAGAGCTTCTAAAGACAGTAAATAACAAATTTATAGGGAGGATATAAATTGCAAGCAAATTCAAAAGGAAAAAGTGTTTTGCCCACCGACATTATTATAATGTTGCTTTTGTTTCTCCTAATCCCTTTTTTTAATGATCCCAAAGTTTGTTCATGAATACTCAACTCAAAAACATTTTGTTTTTTTCTGTTTTCTTGTTTATTATTTTAGTATATTATCTGTTCAAATATTTATCAAAACCTTTGGAAATAAAATTTTCATCTGCACATATTTTTTTTACTCCTTTTTGGAGTTTCGGGTTTTGCATCATTAATTTCTGTTGCTATAGAAAATAGGTATTATTTAAGTACTTCAGCAGGAACTGCTTTTTACTTAGCATTAATAATACTTTTTCATACCTGGTTTCTTCTAGATTTGGAGAAAACTTCAAATTTATAGAAACAGGTCTTTTCGTGTTCATGATAACCGGAACAATCATTGCTTTTGATGGAATTTTAAACAAATTTCTAGGCTTTGATTTATTCTTTGGAAAATATGGAGACCCTTCTCAAAGAATAACTTTGCGCACTACTATTGGAAATCCAAATTTTGTATCTGATTATTTAGCTCAATTATTACCAATTTCTATCTATTTTACTTTAAGAAAAGATACAAAAATTTATACAAGAATTTTCTCTTTAATAAATGTATTTATTATGCTCTGGGTAATTTTACTAGCCCAAACTCGTTCTATATATCTTTCAACATTTGTGGGATTAGCATTTTCTGCTATTAGTTTTTAGTAGCTAAAAAGAAAGAGTCTTTAAAATCTTATATAAAAACAAAACAATTTAAAATTTGGGCATTATTGGTTTTAAGCGTTATCTTATTTTTGTTTATAATGTTCAATTTCGAAACACCTTTTAATAAAGGCGGGGAAGTAATTGCAACAGAACGATTTGCATCTTTGACTTCTGTTTCTTCATGGGATGAGAGGATGCTATCTTGGCTTTCTGCAGTTAAACAATTTAATGACAAAAATCATAGAAACCATTTGTTTATCGGTAGCGGAATTAATACATATTCTGTTTATTCTCTTCACTATCTTGGACAAGTTCAAAACGAGAATCCTGAAAGATTTTTATATGCTTGGAATAATTTCAAAAGAGCTCACAATGATTATCTTCAAGTTTTAGGAGAAACAGGTTTATTTGGTTTTCTTTCAATAACAATGATGATTTTAAGTTTAGTATTTATTTATTTTAAAGTATTAAAACAAGAACAAGATGATGATAATAAAAATTTACTTTTTCCTTTGTTTGGTTGGTCTGCTGTAGTAATGATTATACATGCTTTTACAGAATTTGCATTCCATCTTCAACCAAATATAACATTAAGCATTTTTATTTTATCAGTTGCTGTATCAGAGCAATTTAATCCTAAAATTAAATCTATAAAGATAAAAAAAAGTTTTGTTTTTTTTATTATAATGCTGATTGTAGCCTTTGTATCATGCTATTTTAAATTTAATGAATCATTATCTGAGGCTTATTATGTCATAGGAAATTCTCACTACAATGCTATGCTATCTTTTAAAAATGCATATGAAAATCAACTTCCTAACGTAATAGCACAACTTGAATCACAAAAAAAGAGTTTACAAAATCAATTACTTGACTATTCATTTAATTCACCTGAATTTAATCGAATCACCCAAAATATTGCTCAAATTGAATCTGAGATAACAAAATATCAAGAACTCAAATCTAAATATAAAGAAAGTTTAGCTCTTAGTTATGATCAATCTTTCAATTACTTTCTAAAATCTTTGAGTAGTAACAAAAATTTTGGAAAATCGGCATTTTACATGGCTCAATTATTTTCATCTGATGTACGATTGAATAATTTAAAATATGAAGATCTTCCTAAAGTTTTTAGTTCAGAATCTAATGAATATCAGTTTATGATTTCTGAATTCAATGGTGCTTTAGATTTAATGCCTTTCCCTGATGAAATTTTACGAGATACAGTTGAGCCTGTCTATAATACTGTTACCCAAATTGACAACAATTCAAAGACATTGATCCTAAGAATTCAAAGCTTATACGACTCAATAAACCAGTTAGAGTATGCTTTTACTTCTTTTAATGAAAAAAAATGCCTACAGACTTATAGGAAGGATGTATTACAATATTGTAGTCCTATATGAACAACTAAAAGAAACCCTTACAATTGATTCGCAAATACTATCAAACATTGAGAACCTTCAATTAGAAGCATACAATAATTTTCACTATTGGATACAAAAGGCAATATATATACTTCCTGGAGGATGGAATAGATTTCCTGAGTGGGAAAATATCTATTCTGAATATATTCTTCTTACTGCAAGGTGTCTAGAAATATATCCCGAAGATGAAGTCGTTGATAAAATTATTTATATTACTCAAAAAGATGGAAGTGCAAATTATTACATGGCAAAAAAAACTCGTGGAATTCCAGATAATTCCCTAAAAGTTTTATCGGAAGTATATCTAGCCTTAACAAATAATGATAATAAGCTTAGGTTAGCACGGGCTGTTGTTGAACATTATCAAAACGTCTATCAATATTATCAACAGTTAAAGAGCGATCAAACAAAGGTTTATTTGCAGTATCAACAAAGAATAGATAACTTCTTAAATGAATATGATTTTTTTCAAAAGAAGAAGTGAATTTTTATGAATAAGGTAATGGTTTTTTTTGTTATTTCTATCATTGAGTTGGTTTTTAATTGTATTTTCTATTTTCTTAAAAATTAAATCATATGGTGAAAGCCTGGAAGGCGATTTAAAAGGTTTTTATATTGGCAATTCTTCTTTAGTAAAAATAAAGCCCTATATTGAAAATGGACAAGTAAAGGAAATAATTCTTAATGGTTATAAAATGTATAAAAAAAGATGGTAAAATATTGATAGAAAAGATTAAAGATTAAAAGGGAGTTTAGAAATGATTGAAGAAATTATTGATTCTTTTGAATATATTATTATTCTAAAAGAAAAAAAATATAAAAACTTGGGAAGATATCTTCCCAAGTTTTTATAGGATTGCAAAAATAATATAAAAGAGATTAAAGAACACGGTTTACTCGATGACATAAAAAAAGTTATTAACTTATGCAAAAGCACTTGAGAAATTTGATGAAACTAATCGCAACAAAATATTCGATAACTTAAAACAATATATTGTTTCACTAAAAGAAAAGTTTTTAGTTGACGAAATAATTGTTCCCCCCCTGAAAAAAAAGCTTAGTCTATTTACTGATATAAAGTATGTGAAAAATGTTGGGCCAAAAAGAGCGGCCTTGTTAAACAAAATGGGAATTGAATGCCTTAATGATTTTTTTACTTTCCTCCTCGTGACTACGAAGATAGAAGAAAAGTTACTAAAATTTTTAATGCTAAAGATGGAGAAAAAGTAGTTATTATTGGAAAAATTGTAAATTATGAAGAAGTTAAAATTAATAAAGACTTGACAATCTTAAACTATTCTGTAGAGGATGATACAGGAATTATTAGAATAACTTTTTCAACCAAATTTATATCAAAAATTACTTATCTAAAGGTACTATAGCAGCTTTCTATGGAAAAATTGAATATACTTATGGTGTAAAACAAATGAAATCTCCTGATTTTCAGGTATTAAACACACAAGATGATTTTCAAAAAGAAATATTGCCTGTTTATCCTCTAACCGCAGGATTAACGCAAAACATTATCAGAAATATTTCAAGAGAGGTAGTCAATCAAACTTTTTTTTCTAGAAGAGTTTCTACCAAATGATTTTATAGAAGAATTTAATTTATTAACTTTAAAGAAACGTCTAAAAGGTTTACACTTTCCTTTAAGTTTTTATCATAAGAATAGGGCTCTTTATTCGTTAAAATATGAAGAGGCTATACTCTTTGAATTAGCTATAATTTATGTAAAGCTTAAATTGAAAGAAAATAAAAAAAACAGAAGGCAAACAAATTAAGGGTGAATTATCTAACAAATTTATTGATATGCTTAATTTTGAACTAACTGATGCCCAAAAAGATGCTATGAAGAGATTAAAAATGATTTAACCTCATACTATCCTATGAATAGGCTTCTACAAGGAGATGTAGGTTCTGGTAAAACTGTTGTTTCTGAATTAGCTGTAATTGATGTATGTGAAGCAGGTTATCAATCTGCCATTATGGTACCGACTTCTGTTTTAGCCAAACAACAATTTAACAGAATATCTAAAGACTTTGAACCATTAGGCTTGAAAACTGAGTTATTAATTGGTGAAACCAAAGAAAATGATAAAATAGCGATTAAAGAGAGATTAAAGAATGGAGAAATCGACGTAATCATTGGTACTCATGCAATCATACAAGAAGACGTAGAATTTAAAAAGCTGGGATTTGTTGTTATAGACGAACAACAAAGATTTGGAGTTAATCAAAGACTTCAGTTAATAAAAAAAAGGAAATCAACCTGATATTCTAGTTATGACCGCTACACCAATTCCCAGAACTTTAGCAATGACCTTCTATGGAGACATGGATGTCAGTGTTTTAGACGAAATGCCAAAAGGGAGAAAGCCTATTAAAACATTTTTAGTGCCAGATTCAAAAATGAATAGTGTCTATAGATTTGTAAAGCAAGAACTTGATCAAAATAATCAAATTTTCTTTATTTATCCACTAGTTGAAGAATCTGAAACCTTGGACTTAAAGAATGCCACTGAGATGTATGAAAAATTAGCACATGTTTTAATGATTATAAAGTTGGACTATTACATGGTAAACTTCCTTCGTCAGAAAAAAATGAAATTATGGACAAATTTATGAAAAAAGAATACAATATTCTTGTAGCTACTTCCGTAGTAGAAGTTGGAATCGACGTTCCTGATGCGACAGTTATGGTGATAGAGCATCCTGATAGATTTGGCCTATCACAACTTCATCAATTACGTGGAAGAGTAGGGAGAGGGAAAAAAAACAATCTTATTGTTTTTTTTAATAATTGATAAAAAAAATAAATAGAGAAACAAGGCAAAAATTATCTGCCTTTTCTAAAACGAATGACGGTTTTAAAGTGGCTGAAATAGATTTACAATGGCGAGGTCCTGGTAAATTCTTTGGAGTAGAACAACATGGTATTCCTGAATTTAAATTTTTAGATCTGATAGAAGACTTTTCAATAATAAGTCAATCAAGGAAAAAAAAGTTGAACAGTTCTTAGTGAATCCAGATGACCTTAAGAATTTAGAAAGATTAAAAAGTGAGTTGAAAATTCGATACGGTGACTCTATAGAATTAATACATGTTTTATAATAATTAAAATAAGGTGATTTTATGAAAAAGATAAAACTTTTCTATATGTTCTTTGGATAGCACTAACAGCTTTTTTTCGTAATTTCTTTTATAATTTTACCTAAAAGCTTTTCAGGAGAATGGTATTTCGATTCTGTTCTTATTAAAATTGGGTTTATTGAAATAAGATGGTATGGATTACTTATTGCTGTTGGGATTCTTTTAGCAACATTTATAGCCGAGAATGAAGCTAAAAGAGAAAAGGTAAGTGAAGATGATTTTTCAGTGTTCTTGCATTAGGGATAATATTTGGAATAATTGGAGCAAGAATATACTATGTAATTTTCAACTTTTCATATTTTCACATAATTTGATAGACATTTTTAAACATGGGAAGGTGGACTAGCGATACATGGTGCAATTTTAGCAGCTTTTTTTGGTTGCCTTTTTATATAGTCATTTCAAAAAAAACTGCACCTTTACATTTCTTCAGGGCTTAGATATTTTCACATTTGTTCTTCCTTTGGCTCAATCTATTGGTAGATGGGAAATTTTTTTTAATCATGAAGCTTATGGACGACCTACAAATCTTCCTTGGAAAATGTACATTGCCCCCTGAACATAGAGTACCAGGCTATCAAAATTTTGAATTCTTTCATCCAACATTTTTGTATGAATCATTTTGGGATCTAATTGTTTTTCTGATCCTTTTTATTTCATCAGAAACAAAAGACAAAATTATGGAGAGGTTACTGCTTTATATCTTATACTTTATTCTGTAGGTCGTATCCCAATAGAACTTTTAAGAACGGACAGTTTATATTTAGGAAAATTTAGAGTCGCAGTTTTAATTAGCATTTTGTTAATTATAGTTGGAGTGTTAATGTTTGTTTTTTTGAGAAAAGGATCAATAAAAAAAGACAAAAATAACTCTATAGCTTAATATTTAGAAAGAGTGAAAAAAAATGAAGGTGAATACTTTTAAATTCAATAAATTATATTTCTTTTTATGTTTATCAATTGCGATATTCTTCTTGCTATGTCCAATTACTTACACAATAGAAGTTAGTCATGGACAAATTAAGATTTTTTTCAACAGGATATACAACTATTTTGTATTTTGATGAAATAACTTCTAATTTTGATTTTGATAGATTCTTTTTCTACAAAAACATTGCTTTCAATGACATAGAAATCTTGAATATTATTAATAGCTCTATAAAAATACAACAAGGCGAAAATTTGATTCAAAAACAAAAAAAGTAATTCATCTGCAATGGTGTTTTACAAAGATGCTAATAATTTATTCAACTTTGAAAACTATCATTACAACAAAAAAATGGCTTGAGGGTAATATCAAAGATGTTAGTACTTTTTTTAAACAACATTGATTCAATGAAAGATGATCAATATATCCTATATCTAGGCAGTAATAGATCATTCCAGATTCTACCAAACGTGTATATTGTTAATTCTATCAAAGATTTAGCTCACGAACTATCACATTATTATTTTGGATATCAAGTTAAAGCTGATACTGATAGCTATTGGCATGAATTATTATGTGAGGTAAATTCAATGCTTTTCCTTAGATCTATTTCTAAATATCGGTATTTAAACGATTTAGAACTTAAAACTATTGGTTTTTATTATGAACCTTATGGTAAAAAGTAATTGAGTTTCTTGAACATTTTAACTATGACCAAGAAAAGATCTTCCAACTAGAAAGATATATATTAAATAATTATAAGTCACTTGATGATGATGAATTTAAAAATATAATAAAGATGTTCTAATTTAACGGATTCCATATTCATTATCTAAAAATATAGGAGAGATATCGTTGAAAAAGGGTATAAACATTATTTGTTTTTCTTTTGATTGCTGTTTTTTTCGTTTTCATATAAATATATTTTTCTTTTTGTTGCTGATGGAATGGGACTTCCTCATTTACAAATTACTCGCATGTATAAGCAAAGCTTAATTAATAGTGATCTGAATGTTTTCAATCTACCATACTTTTCAATTATTGAAACTTCGTCTTTAAACGGGGGGGTTACTGATTCTGCTGCTGCTATTACCGCTATTCTATCGGGTGAAAAAAAACTTATAACAATAGAATTAATAAGAGCTCTTCTGGAACAACTTTATCACCTATTACCTACGAACTTAAAGAAAGAGGCTACAAGATCGGAGTTATATCAACTAATACGCTTGTTGACGCAACACCAGCAGGCGCTTATGCTTTTGTTGATGAAAGAACTAGTAGAAATGAAATAGTAAAATATCTTTTAGAAAGTAATTTTGATTTGTTTATTGGTGGTGGAAAGGCTTATTTTAATCAACAAGAGGCTGAAAAGCATGGGTATATATACTCTGATACTTTAAAAAAAGGCCCATATACAGAAAAAGAATTAATTGCTTTGTATTATGGGAACTTTCCTTTTTTTTAACTGATAATGAGAGTAGGGTACCTTTATCAGATACCTTATCCTACGCGATAAACAAGTTTGGAAATGAAAATTTCTTTATTCTTATAGAAGGTGGGCGAATAGATCATGCTGCACATGCTCATGATACTTTTTCACTAATTAAAGAAATAATTGATTTTGATGATTCTATCAAAATAGCTTTAGATTTTTTTTAAAACAATATCCTGATGATACTTTAATTATTGTAACTTCGGACCATGCAACTGGTGGATTAACATTAGGAGATGGTTTTTTTTATCTCTCAATAAAATTAGGGATTATGGCTTCTCATATGAAAAATTTGTAGATATTTTGAATAGTACTGATAACTATGAAGTTTTTTTCTAATAAGCTAAATTTAAGTATTGATTTGAAAGATTACTTCTATATATCTAAAATTCTTCAAAACTCTTACATATCAATCTGATGTTGTAAAATTTTACTACGATTATCTTAATACACAGGCAGGTATCAATTGGAGTAGCTTTGGACATACTATTGACTACGTGCCTCTTTTTCTAATATAGCTTGTGATGTATATTTCATAAATAATAATGAAATTTTTTTCTATTTTTGAGATTTTTTTTGAGTTAAATTATTCTAATTTACTATAAACATAATTAGATGAAATTATTTGCCCTACAACGGACTTTGAGAAAAATTTTTCATGATGTATAATGTAGTTACAGAACACTTTTGTAGGTTACCCTCCCTCCTGGAGTGTTCTGTCCCCCCCGGAAGAATTCATTTTCAAATTTTGGCCCGTATAGAAAGATTACGGGCCTTTTTTTTATTTTTAGATATTATTATTCTTCTTGCTTTCTTTGAAGTATTAGTAACTCAGTATCGCTATAATCCCTGATTTCATTTAGAATTAAGTGTTTTAAATCGACGTTATAACGTTCATTTTTGGACTTTTCAATAATTATATATCCGTTTTTTTTCTAAAATAGAATAATTTTTATCTAACAACTTTAAAAGTTCATCTATATATCCTAAATCAAAGGGAGGATCCGCAAAAATAAAATCAAATTGTTGAGAGTCTAATTTAGAAAAAAAACCTTTCTGTAATCACTTTTTATAACTTTTATGGCTTCTAAAACCCCCAATGTTTTAGCGTTTTTTTTAAGATACAATTTATTGATTTTGAAGATATGTCTACTAGAACACTTTTTATTGCCCCGTTACTTAAAGCTTCAAAAGAAAATACTCCACTTCCAGCAAATAACTCTAAAAGGTTAGCTCCGCTAAAATCAAATATATTCATTACTGCTTGTCTTAGAATGGAGGTTGTATATCGCGTTTTTGGATCATTTACCGCTTCTATGCGTCTATTTTTTGAACTTACCTGTTTCTATTTTCAAATTCATATAAACCACCTTTAATATGAAAAAAAGGAGCCTCTAACTACGCCCCCCCTTTTTTTTAGAAAATAATGGAGCGGATGACGGGATTCGAACCCGCGACACTCAGCTTGGGAAGCTGATGCTCTTCCGACTGAGCTACATCCGCAATTATACTTTATATATTATAACAAAATAAAGTTAAAAATCAATATTTTGATTTTTTTTAACTTTTCATAATTAGTTTCATTGAATAAAAGAGTGAAAAACTCTTCTAAATTTTTATCATCTTGTTTAATTTGACTTTTTTTTAGGTTATCTTTTATACTAGTCACTTCTTGAAAAGTATATTTTTTTTAATGGTAACTGCTTTTCTTTTGTATTCATTATCATATTATACTTTCTACTCGTCTCTTGATCAGGCTTAATATATCCTTTAACTGAACGATAATCTTGCTCTATCTTCGGTGCATTCTCTCTCTCCATTTCTATTAATTTTGTATCAACATCTATATTTTTTTCCTTATTCAAATCCAACAAAAGTCCTTCTATATCCTTAACTTCTGACGTTGTTAGTACCCCTTTTAAAGTTTCTTCTATCTCTTTTTGAAGCCTATCAACATCACTTATACCTTTCATTTCTTCTTGCTTAGTTGTAGTAGAATTGTCAATCGGTATCTCAGAATCTAACTTTATGTTTAACAATTCAAGCAAATATTTGGATCCGCTTAATATTTTTTTGAACGGTTTCTTCTTCAAATTCGTCTAGAGTTTTAATTTTAAGATCAACTGGATGAATTTCTGTTGGTTCTTCAGTCAAATCTACTGTAACAGTCTGTCCCTTTTTATTTGGTACAAATGGTTTATTATATTTTCTTAACCAATAAAAGGTTAAAATTGCTGTCAAACAAGTAACTGAAAAAAACAATAATTCCAACAGTTATGAACAGAGAAAAACTTGAGCTTTCTTCGCTTGTATCAACAATTGAATCTACCTGCTCATGATTTATCGGAGTTTTCACAATAGAAACATCGGATTTATCCTTCTCCATATCTATTGTTTCTATAATTTCTAAAATTTGATCAACATAGATATTACCTCTGAAATTATCTAAATATATACGTGCAGTACTATAATCTTTATTTTGAAAAGCAGAAAGACCTAAATACATTTTAACTTCAGGGATTTCACTTTCTAATTCAGGAGAGAGCTCCAAGGCTTTTTGAAAACTAAATTGAGCCATTTCATAATTTCCGTTTCTATAATATTTTAAACCGTTGAAATAGTAATCATAAGCTATTTCATAGTTTTGAGCCTGTGCACAAGTTACTATTAACAAAATTGCACATAAGGTTATAATGTTTTTCATTGCATTCTCCTTATCTTTTAAACTAAATAAATTAAAAATATCTCGTTGTTAGAATATTTTACAGAGTATATTTATATATATCATATCCAAGATTATCATTCTCAAATACTACCCAAACTTCCAGATCATTTTTAATTACAAAATCTTTTATATTTAGGCTTAATCTTTGATAAAACCCTGGAAATATATTATCTTTTAAGTTAAAGTAAGTAATATGATTATTTCCATAAACATACAAATTATCCTGGTATATTTGAACACCTAGTCTTCCAATATCTTCCTTTCCTATTACCTGTACTTCATTAGTTAATGAATCAACAAATAATAGTTTGTAATCAGAAGTAAGAACAAATAAAGTTGAGTTATTTTTATCAAAATCAACTATTTTTCCAAGGCTTACATTTATAGATTTTTGGATTTCGGTTAAACTAAAGAATTCAGTTAATTTATTGTCATTTATTTTATATATTTTGTCCTCAAAACTGCATATACATCTTTTCCCTTACTTTTTAATTTTATAAAATTTACGTTACTCAAGACTTCTTTTCCATTCAAGTAGATTCTACTACTATCAATGGTATATTCTATATTCAAGAAACCATACTCTGGAATATAATATATTTCGTCTCCAACAGCTGGAATTTCATCTAATAACTTGCTTATTTTATAATCTTTATCAATAGTGTATACACCATTTGATGTTGTTAAATAATAAACATTATCGTATAGTAAACCTCCTAACACACGATCATTTAGAATTTTTTTTGAGCTTATTGTTGTAAACCCCCTGTAGAAGATTCAAACAGTATATTATCCTCTATTGATACTATTTTAATTCTTTCTTCTTTTAGAGTTCCTATTTTAACGGGACTCTTTAAAATTTGAGTTTCTCTGTATGAAGAAGGTAATTTGAATTTAGTTACGTTTTTTTATTTCATTTTTTTTATCTCTTGAGTCGGAGTTTTTGTTTGTTCAAGTTCATATTGGTATTCTATAAAATCGTCATCTTCAAAAGGCTTTACTGTTAATGTTGTTAAAGACTCATTTAAAAAAATCTTTTACCTTATTTAGAACATCTTTGTCAAGATAAATGTCGTAAAAATTTTTGTCAACCGTAAAAAACTCATCTGCACCTTTTAAATATGCACTTTCTAAGCTTACCACTCCATCCGCGGATCCATCAATAAATTCGGGATAAATTTGTGAAATAACTTTATTGGTAATATCTTCTTCAATATTTGAGTTAGTTCCGCCTATTACCAAATATCTAATGTCAGATCTTCTTTCAAAACTATTAGCTGTATTTAAAAAAAGATGAACTTGGGGGGGTAATATCATAATAATATGAATTTATCAGATCTAAATAGAATGCATTCTCAGCCATAATAATTGATATTGTAGCTTTCTCTACACCTAATAATTTGCTAAGTAAATTTAAATCTTTACCCCCCCATATTAAGTTAAAAAAAAGTGGATTTGCAAGGTTTGTTCCTTTATTAGGAGTAGAAATAAGCACCAAATTCTTCACATTTTTAATATTCGGATCAGATTCTAATGCATATCTGACAATCAAACCTCCAATCCCGTGAGCTATGATATCGAATTTCCTGTTGGGAAATCTTTTTAACTCTTGTGCAAATTTTTTTACTTTCATATTCTATATAACTATTAATTCCTGTTCTATCTACAAAAGAGTCGAAAGAATCTACATAATTTTTACTTCTTGTAGAAGTTAATGGATAATCGTATCTCCATATAGTTCTGGTTGGAAATAATGAAGACCAAATTGAGTAATCATAAATTTTGTCGGATACATTAACTAATTTGCCTAAGAAATTAAGATCACTTCCAGGTACTAAAATTATATCTGGTTCAATTGTTGGAGAAGATTCTTTCATTATTCTCAAACCATAAGAAGCTTCCACAGGACTATCTAGTACTAATCCAACGTATTTAATTTTAGAAAGTTGAAAGGTATCCGCTTCAATGAAATATTGATTTGCTGTTTCAACAATTCTGGTTCCGGTAAAATCCGATATGATAAAAGATTCTTCATTAGTGGCATATACTAAAGAATAATGAACAAAATTATCTCCATAATACATTTCTGATGGAATTTTATATCTAACTGTTACGGGTAAGAGAGAGGATTCTTTTGAATCATCCGAGAATTCTATTCTATAAATTTCTCCATAAAAATTCCTGTAAGATTTTAGTTCTATATATTCTTGAGAATCTTTAGAAAGAGGGGGGGTTATCAATAAACTTTTTTTTGAAGAATATGCAGACTGAGGTATTGTTATTTCAATATTCTTCTTTGTTTTAGTTTTATCGATAGAAAATAGGTATAAGCTTTTATTTAAAAAAATAATAAATCGAAAAAGCGGTCAATAAAATCAGTGCCAATAAGAAAAATTTATTCAGTGTTTTCATATTTGTAAGGGATGAAAACGGTTTTTGATTTTTCAAAAGATCTACCTACTTTCTACAATATTTCGTATTTCTATAAGATTTCTAACCATATCTGAATAGTTCAATGTTAAAAGATTTTCGATTACTCTACTATAATAATTATCGGCTACTATTTTTACTTCTTTAGAACTCATCTTATTTAAAAGAGTCTTTTTATTTACATCTTTATGAGTGTCTTTTCCTAACTCTTTCTCTGATTTCAATAGGTCTTTTAAATCATCAAATATTTGAAAAGAAATTCCAAAATCTATACCTATTTCGTGCATTTTTTTCACCCAGTTTATATTCTCCAGCCAAAAAAAATGGTAAAGAAAAAGATAACCCGAATATTGCACCCGTTTTATTGGCGTACATATTTATAATCTCACTAGTTTCAACTTCTAAGTTATCCTTTTCATAAATAAGATCTCTCATCTCTCCTTCAAACATCTTTAAAGTATCTTCTATGAAATATCTGAGTGCAACTAACTTATTTTCCAACTCTATGTCTTTTAGATCCATGATTATTTTAATGGTAACGTAAATCCATAATCTCCCGCAAGTATAGCTTTATACTCACCAAATCTGAGATGATTAGTAAGAACTCCTCTTCTAAAGTTAGCATCATCTAAAGCCGGTAAATCATCGTGTATCAATGAAGAAGAGTGTAATATTTCAACAGCAATTCCGGCATTTATTAAATTTTCTGATGAAATATCTTCACTTTTCCCAAAATTATAAATAAACCACGGTCTTAACCTTTTGCCTCCATTTTTCACACTGTAACTAAGTGCTTCTTTTATATTTTCTTCAATTTGAATCTCTTCAAAAAAAACAAATAATATGTTTATCAAATTCATTTTTGAAATCATCTAAACTTATACTATTCATTATTAGAACTCCTCGTATTTTATTATTTTAAATCTATTATGATTTTCTATACGTCATCATCATCATCATTTTCTCTTTCCTCAAATATGCGCCTTAACTCATCAATATCAAAATTTTCTATCTCTTTTCTAAATCCTTTTTTTCTTCCCCCATTTTCTTCTAAGTTAAAATCATAGAATAGCGAAGAATCTATAGCATGATCACGAACAATATTATCATCGATATAAATTGGTATATTTTCTTTTAAGGCTATTATGATACAATCTGAAGGTCTTGCATCAATTTTTATTTCTTTTGAATTAACGTCTTTTAGAACAAGCTTTGCATAAAAAAAATATCTCTTTTAAACCTATCAATCATTACTTTCAAAGGTTTTGCACCTAACTTTTGGATAACACTTAGAATCAGGTCATGGGTTAAAGGCCTCTCAAACTCTTCTTTTCTTAATATTAACGCCAACACACCTGCTTCACATGGCCCTATCCAAATGGGAACAACCATATTTGTATCTTCTACCCTTAAAAAAAACTAGTGGTGAATTGCTAATCTTGTCTATACCCATTGACACATTACTAATTTCCTTCATAATCTACGCCTCCAAATCTTTTCTAACTTTCAGCTGGTTTTCTACAAAAATTCAAAAAAAATATTATAAGAGATTACTAACTCGCTTTAGTTAAGGAATTTTGAGCTATTTGTCTGCTGATTACATTTTGCACATGAGCTCTCAACTCCGCCTCACTTGAAAAGGTCTTTGGCTCAATGACATTATGAATGTATAATTTTACCTTTCCGGGTTTGATTAAAATACTACCCTTTTTGTTCATTCCAATAGTACCATCTATAGTAACAGGTAAAATTTTAATATTATATCTATAAGGGACTAAAAGAGAACCTTTCTTAAACTCATTAACTTTTCCATCTATACTCCGCGTACCTTCTGGAAATATTGTAATTACATCTCCAGTTTGAGTAATTCTAGCAAAATTTTTTTAATGCTATAGCTCCACTTGTTGGGCTATCTCTGTCAATAAGTATTGAACCAAGTTTTTTTATAAATGTTCCAAGAAGTGGGACTTTCAAAAGCTCTTTTTTTGCAATAAATCCACTTGGATAAATGTAGCCTAAAATCAAAGGAATATCGAAAATACTTTGATGATTTGCCACAATTACATATGGCCCTTTGTCAGGGATATTCTCTTTACCGAAAACAGTTACTTCACTCCACAAATAGTGAAATGCCGCTCTTCCAAACCAAGAAACAACTTTTCTTACATATTCCCGTGATGCTTCTTCTCCCTTTCTCTTTTCTAATATTTTAGCCTTTATTAAGACATAACTTCCATATATTATAACCACTCCAACAAAACCAAAAAATAACCATATAGCAAAAAAATGTTCCTTTAATTGCAGTCCAAATCTTTTTCATAGAATCCCACCTTTCACCATCTTAAAGACATCAATTTCCTCTATTTTTCCATCTCTTATCTCATATTTTTTTAGATTCATTTATAACCTCATCTTCTAACACACTAACTTCAGGTAGGTAAGACTCAATTTGTTTAATCTTTCTCAATTGAGCTTTTGTAGCAGGATTTTGAGGTACAAAAACACTGCATGAATCTTCGTATGGAAGTATGGATGTCTCATACAGACCAAATTTTTTTTGATATTTCAATAGTTTCATTTTTTTGTTGATCCTATAAGCGGCCTAAAAATAACTTTTTGTGTACTTTCAGAAATTGTTAATATATTTTCAACCGTTTGAGAAGCAACTTGACCTAAGCTTTCTCCTGTAATTAAGACTTTTGTTCCAGTAAGATTCGATATTTTATCAGCAATTCTCATCATAGATCTTCTTTGAAGGACTACTGAAAATTGATTCTCCTCCAAATCTTTGAATAACATTTGAATTTTAGTTAAAGGTACAACATAAAGATGAAAAGGAAACGGTGTATATTCAGATATAATTGAACTAATTTTAATTATTTTATCTAACGATTTTGGACCTGTAAAAGGTGGACTGTAAAAATTAACCCCATTAATAACCATGCCTCTTCTTAACATAAGTAAAGCAGCAACGGGACTGTCTATTCCTCCTGACAGAAGAACTGTTCCTGTAGAAGAAACACCTACTGGTAATCCACTTGGTCCCCTAACTCGTTCTTTAAATAAATATACCCCTTCCGGTCTTATATCTATTTCAATATTGATATCGGGTTGTGTTAAATCAACTGTTAAACTTGGAATATTAGATAATACATATTCCCCAATTCTAGCTGCAATTTCTGGACTTATCATTGGAAAAGATTTATCTGCTCTATTTACAGAAACCCTAAAAGACTTGCAAGAATCAAAATCATTGTTAAGTGCTTCTATAACTAGCTTATAAGCTTCTTCTTTCATTTTTTTTCAAAATCTTTATCTATTTTCTTGGCAACCGAATAAGAACTAATACCAAATATTTTACCTAAATTATCTAAATCTCTATTATTAAAAGTCTTTTTTTTGGAAATAAATATATTCTGTTACCTAATATTTTACATGAGAAGAGGTCTTTGAATTTACTTTCTATATTATTCTTTAATTGTTTCATAAAAAGCATTTTATTTCCACTTTTTAACCCAATTTCATCTACTCTAACTATCACAATATTATTCAAAATATTTCCTCCTCAAAATTAACATTTTTACTCATTTTAGAAATTCAAAATTCCATTTGCTGAAAATCTTTATTTTTAATTTGGTACTTGTACCAAGGAATGAGTGAGGGCTCCGCCCTAAAACCCATTAAAATTCAAAACTCTATCTTGATAAGAATCTTTATTTCTATTTTCTTTTATCTACAAATAACAAATTACATTCAATTAATTATATCATAAGTAAGTGCGATTGAATATACCTTTGCATCGATTAAATAGAGAGTATTATAGAGATATATAAATTTATTAATTATTTTTTTAATTGAATGTTGCTTATTAGTTAAATTCTGAATAATAATGAACGAAATATAATATTTGAATATATATCTTTTTTTTAATTGCTTTAGTAACAGATTTTTACATCCTAAATTTATTGAACGTTATATAAGCCGATAATTTTTATCGTATTTGAAAAATAAATAATAATGGTGTATAATAATAGATGACTGAACGGCCAGTCATAAAATGAGGTGGTAACATGGCTAATTATATGGACTCTGTAGATAAAATTGAAAAGAAAAAAATATATATCTGAAAAGACCTTAGAATTAATTAGTAAAAAAAAGGTTTAGCTAATTTTACTATGGAAGATGTTGCAGTGGCTTGCAATGTTTCAAAAGGATCTTTATACAATTATTTTAAAAACAAAAATGCATTAATAGTTGCAGCTTTTACTGCTCTAATGGAAAAAAAATGTTACATTTTTTTTCGAAGAAAAAAAACATCTGATTCTACTTCTGATTGTTTGGAAAAAGTGCTGATATTTATACCCAAATTTACTCAGAAATTTTGTCAAGTTTTCCCTCAAGTGATTTATTACGATTGCTAGAAATACTTTTAAATTCAACTCATGATCCATCTATGATGCAATCTTTGACAAAAACTTTTAAAGACTATTATAATAAAATTCTAAGCAACTTTGAAAAAAATATTCAAATCTAAATCAAGTGCCTTAATGCTTCAGGCAATGTTTGATGGCTTAGTAATTTATAAGGCCTTTGGTGTAGAGATTTCAGATGAAGAAATACAAGAAAATGTTAGAAAAATTGTTCTTTGCCTTGCTAAATAATTCTTTTTATTTGTTAATTATTATCAATTGGTGTTTTCGGGTGAATAATTAATATTCAAAAAAATTCGGAGGTGTGTAAAATGGCGGTTATTGATTCTATGAAAAATATGATGTTAAGACAAAGCTCCAAAATAGTGTCAAATGTTGTCAGAAAAGCAGACATAGATCAGCTTGCTACCCTTTTTTTTGGACATTATCTAAGTTAGCTAAAGAACCCGCAAAAAGCGGTCTAAGAAAGTTAGCAGAAGGAGCAGAAAATCATGATCCTATGTTGATGAATTGGTCGGAGCTTTTCAAAAAAATCCGAACCAAAAGTCGTAGAAAAAAAATAATAAGCAATTTAATTATTAATGAATTTGCAATAGGTGAAAAAGTCAGACAAGATTTAATGCATGAGCATCAAACGGTCTTACCTAAGCTAGGGGTTATTTCTCCAACTTATGCTTGTAATTTGAGATGTGTTGGCTGTTATGCAGCACTTTACGGTCATAAATACATGCTTTCTAAAGAGGAAATATTTGATGTTATTAAACAATTTAACGATCTTGGAATTTATTTCTTTATAATAACCGGTGGAGAACCGTTTGTTTATCCATATCTTTTCGACGTACTAGAACATTTTAAAGATTCTTACTTCTTAATTTACACAAATGGTACTCTTGTAACAGAAGAAAATGCAAAAAAAAGATGGCTGAACTCGGTAATTCAACGCTTGCTATTTCAATTGAGGGATTCGAAGAAATGACAGATTGGAGAAGAGGAAAAGGCGTTTTTGATAAAATAAAAAAAATGCCTGGGAAATACTAACAAAATACAAATTAATTTATGGTGCTTCTGTGACAGCAACTCGCAAAAATCACGATGTTATCATGAGTGATGAGTTTTGGGACTTTTTAAGAGAAAACAACGTTAGTTATACATGGGTATTCCAATTCATGCCTGTCGGTGCTGATGCATCAATGGATTTAGTTCCTACGCCAGAGCAAAGATATGAAAGATTCTATAAAACAGAGGAATTAAGACTAAGCGGTAAATTTGCATTTGTTGCGGATTTTTGGAACCACGGATTTCTAACAAATGGTTGTTTAGCATCTGGGGGGGCAAAATATCTACACGTAAATGCCAAAGGTTATGTAGAACCATGTGTATTCCAACAATTTGCAGTTGATAATATCAGAGAAAAGAGTATTTTAGAAATTCTAAAATCTCCTTTCTTTGAAGCATACAAAAGAACTATTCCATATTCTGACAACCTTTTCAGACCTTGTCCAATAATAGATAATCCAAAAGTATTTAGAGCTATGATTAAGAAATATAATGCTATTCCTCAACATCCTGGTAGCGAGAGAACCATAAATGAACTAGCTCCTGAATTAGATCAACTTGCAGATGAATGGAAAAAAAATACGCAGACAAATTATGGTATGAGGAAGGATATTCGGAAAGATATCCGTCAAAAAGAGGTGTTTATAACTACGAAACAAGAATGAGGCGTTATGCAGAGAATGAGGAAAAATTGGCTATAGATAAACGAGCATAATATACTAATGTAAAACTACATTAAATATCTTTAAAATAACGGGTTTTCATGACCCGTTATTTTAATTTTTTTTGGTTAATAATTATTAGTTTTATTATGGTATAATATTAAAAGCAAAATATAATCTTATCTATCTTAGAAACGAATTTCTTTGCTGATATTTATTTTTTTTATTTTTATTTCCCAAATAATTCATCTATTGCTTTACCAAATGGAGGAATTTATGTAATGAAAGAAAGAATATCTTTGATAACATTCGGCTGCAAAATGAATCAAGCCGAATCTCAATATATATCTGAAAAATTGTCTAAAGAGTTTGACATTATTTTTGAAGAAAAGAATGGTAAATCAGATGCTTATATACTCAACACCTGTTCAGTAACTTCTGAAGCTGAAAGAAAAGTACGTCAAACTATTAGAAGGATAAGAAAATCAAATAAAAATGCAAAAATCATAGCTATAGGTTGTTACGCAAACTCTGATCCTTTAGAATTACGTTCAATTGGAGCAAATTTGGTACTGGGTAACCTAGAAAAAAAAGATATTGAACTATATTTTGATAAAGAAGGCGTTTATTCAGAAAATTTTTCTGGCTACAAAACGATACTAAAATTTTGGTTCCTGAAGAATCGTATGGAAATAGGACAAGGTTTTTCTTACCTATTGAAGAAGGTTGTATAAATGGATGTGCTTTTTGCAAGATAAGGCTACTTCGTGGAGCTAAAATAATTAGTTTATCAAAAAAAAGATATCATTAATAAAATACAAAATTTGATCAACAAAGGATATAAGGAAATTGTATTAACAGGAACAAATTTAACTTGTTACGGTCTAGATAACTCTGAGTCTTTCGAAGATTTATTAAAAACGATTGGAGATACTTTCAAGGATGAGAATATCAGGATAAGATTAACATCATTGTATCCAAATGATGTATCTGATAATTTAGCATATATATTAACCAATTATTCTATTTTTGAAAAACATCTACATCTATCTATTCAACATTTTTCAGATCGTATTTTGAATTTGATGGGTAGAAACTATAAGAGAAAAGACATTCTTAATTCTATTGAAAAACTGAGAAAATTAGATTCAAAATTTTCAATCACTTGTGATTTAATAGTTGGTTTTCCTAGTGAAAATGAAGAAGATTTAAAATTTTGTTTGATTCAGTTAAAGATCTTAAAATCCTAAAAGTTCATGGTTTTAGATTTTCTGCTAGAGAAGGAACTCTTGCTTTTAAAATGGATAACCAAATCTCTGGTAGTGATAAGAAAGATCGGATGATTGAACTTACAAAAAAATGCCCAATTTTCAAGAAAAGAGTATTTATCTCAGTTGGTTTCTTCTGAACATACAGTTCTTATAGAAGATGTAAAAAAATGGTTATCTGTTGGGATATGACGAGTATTATATCCCTCATAAAATATATCTTAAAAATGGTAATTGTGAATCCGATTTTAGAGGCATTTTTTTTAAAATCTAAGATTATTTCTATCTCTGAAGGAAGTGAAGGGGGGGTGATATCAAATGTTTTATAATGGAAACGAATGGGTTGAATATCCTCTTGTTAGCGCAGACGATGAAGGTTTTGTTAGCGGTTACTCTGTTTATGAGGTTATTAGGACATATTATGGTATACCTTATCGTTTAAGAAGTCATTATGATAGACTTAAAAAAATCCGCTAATTTTATGGGGGGGTTTGACGTTCCATCACTTGAAAAGATAAAATTGGTTTTGGAACAAGCCGAGAAAATTCATAATTATAATGAATATAGATTTAAAATCTTTGTAACCCCCCCTTTCACTTCGAATTATGACACTTTTTACTGTTTTGTAGAAGAACTGGAAGAAGACATTGATATAATTGAAGAAGGGGGGGTAGTCGTTAATATAGCTAGAGAAAGAAAACCACATTTTTCTATTATTCCATATTATGTAAAAACTCCATTAAACAATTCAGTTAAATATATCCATAAAAATATGATTATTATTATGAATCAATCATCTTAAATGAATTTGGTTACGTAGCTGAATGTACTTTTTCAAACATTTTTTTATGTAAGTAGTGGTGTATTAATTACACCACATTTATCAACTGGTATACTTGCTGGTATAACTAGACACAGTGTGTTAGAGTTAGCAAGAGAATTATCAATGGAAATAGAAGAAAACCTAATGTTGAGGTGTGGGAGCTACTATCTGCTGATGAAATATTTCTCAGTCATACCTCAAGAGGTATTGTCCCAGTGAGAAGAATTTTCCCTCACTTTACATTTACCGTTCCAGGTGTAGTTACCGAAGCTTTAATTGCTAATTGGAAGGATTTTATAACTAAGACTCTAGATGAATTTGAATAATTTTAAAATTCTTCGGGAGAAGTAGTCTGAAAATGGAAGAAAAATTTGAAGAGGTTTTAAAAAAAATTATCTTTCAAAAACCCTTCACTAAAAAAAATATATGTTATATCAAAATTACGAGACGAATCTTATAATTTTCTACCTGAAAATTTAATTCAGGAAGTTAAAGTTGTTAATTATTCAATAAATGAACGTGCATTATTATTGTCTTGTTCCAATAATTTTGTTAAACAAGAAATAGTATTTAGAGAAAATGAAATCTTAAAAAAAATTAATCAAATTTTTGGTTCAGATGAAATAAAAAAAATAAAACTTGTCTAATCGAAACAATTTGGAGGTGCTTTAATGATCGAAAAAGAAAAAGATTATTCCGCTGAACAGATAAAAGTTTTAAAAGGACTCGAGGCTGTTAGATTAAGACCCGGAATGTACATAGGTTCAACTGGTAAAGCTGGACTAAATCATTTAGTCTACGAAATAATCGATAATTCAATAGACGAACATATAAATGGTTATTGTAACTTAATAAGAGTTACAATAAATGAAGATAATTCTATTGAAGTTGAAGATAATGGTAGAGGAATACCTGTTGGTATGCATCCTATCGAAAAGAAAAATACCTTAGAACTAGTGATGACCTCTCTTCATGCTGGAGGTAAGTTTGATAAAAAGGCTTATAAAGTGAGTGGAGGTCTACATGGTGTTGGCGCATCTGTAGTTAATGCCTTATCTGAATATTTTGAAGTAAAGGTTTATAGAGATGGAAAAATCTATTATCAAAGATATTCAAGAGGTATTCCTCAAACAGAAGTTTTAGAATTAGGAGAAACGGATAGAACTGGAACTTATGTAAAATTTTTGCCTGATAAGGAGATTTTTGATGATGGAGACGTGGTTGTTGAATCAAGACTAATAGAGAATAGGTTAAGAGAAATTGCCTTTCTAAATCCTAATCTAAAATCATTTTTGAAGATAAAAGAAGAGATTATAAAGAAGAGTTTCATTTTGAGGGTGGATTAGAAGAGTTTATAAATTATGTTCTAAAAAGAGAAAGAAAGAGCCTGTTGCTCAACCTATTTATTTAGCTGGATCTTATTCTTATAAAAAGATGAACCTGATATTCAGGTTGAAATAGAGCTTGTTTATACACAATCTGAAGATAGTGAAATAATATCTTTTGTCAATAATATTAAAACTATTGATGGAGGAGAACACGAATCTGGTTTTAAACAAGCTTTAACACGTTTATCAAATGAGTTTGCTAGAAAGTACGGCATTTTAAAAGAAAATGATGAAAATTTTAGTGGTGACGATGTCAGAGAAGGCTTAATAACCATCATGCATGTAAAAATGGCTGAACCAGTATTTGAAGGACAAACCAAAGGAAGACTTGGTTCAAAAGTTGCACGTGAAGCCGTCAATCAAATTACAAGCGAAAAATTATCTCTTTATTACGATGCCAATCCAAAGGAAGCAAAAAAAATCCTCGAACGAATTAACTTTGCATTTAAAAAGAGAATTGCTGCAAAAAAAGCACGAGAAAACATAAAAAGAAAAACTATTTTTGAGAGTACAACACTCCCAGGAAAATTGGCTGACTGTACCTCCAAAAATCTTGAAGAATCCGAGCTTTTTATAGTTGAAGGAGACTCTGCTGGTGGAAACGCAAAACAGGCAAGAGATAGGTATTACCAAGCTATACTACCATTAAGGGGGGGTAAAATTCTTAACGTGGAAAAAGCGGATTTGTTAAAACTTTTAAAGAACGAACAAATTACAAATATTATTACTGCTCTAGGTACGGGTATTGGTGATGAATTTGATATATCAAAGTTAAGATACGGGAAATAATCATAATGACAGATGCCGATGTTGACGGTGCTCACATTCGCACTTTAATATTAACCTTTTTTTATAGATATATGAGGCCCCCCCTTATTGAAGAAGGTCACGTGTACATAGCTCAACCGCCTTTATATAGATTTGAGGTAGGAAATGAACATTTTTACTTATACAATGAGGCAGAACTTGAAAATCTCAAACAAACGTACGCAAACAAAAAGTGGAAGATCCAAAGATATAAAGGATTAGGAGAAATGAATCCGGATCAACTTAGAGAAACTACAATGGACAAAAATTCAAGAAAACTTGTTAAAATAACTATTCAAGACCTAGAATCATCTAATGAAATTATCGAAATACTTATGGGAGATGATCCAGCCATAAGGAGAGAATTTATCGAAAATAATGCATATAAGGTGAAAGAGTTAGATGTATAATGAAGGCGAAAAAGATAATATTATTAGTCTTTTATTTGTCTTTTTTTTAGCATTAGTGTATTTTCATTTATTTAATAGATTTTTTTTGTGTATAATAATAAGGTAATAAGTCAACCACTTAAAATTAACGTTGATAAGAGTGTATATTATATTTCTTTTAATAACAGATATTTCTATTATGACATCTTTGATGACATTACTTTTATTAGCGATATTGAATATCCAAAGTTTATAAAAGCAGAATTTAGTAATGATGAAGAGTTAAGAAAAAAAAGAAACTGATTTTATAAAAAAAAGATTTTTTTTGGATTCCACAAATTGATAGCATTAATTTTCCTAAAAAGAAATCTTTTGTTATAATAATATTATATTAAATTACTATAATTTGGAAGATATTACCATTTATTTAAAAGGTTATAATGTTAATTTTTTTCAAGATTTAAATGGTGGTGAATATGTTTTGATGGGGCAATCTATTTTTAATGTACACGATCGGGGGTTTTAATATGGCCAAAAATTATTTAATAGGTATAGATATTGGTAGTTTTTTTATTAAAAGGAATGCTTTTTGAAGTTGATGAAGAAGGATATATAAGACCTATTGTCAACGCTGCTTTGCCAGTAGAAGGAATTATAAACGGAGAGATTCAAGATATGGAATCTCTTAGGCGAACTTTAGTTACTCTTATAGAGTATCTTAAACAAAGTTCTGAAAGAAAACTTAAAAATGTTGAAATAATTGTTGGATACTCGACTAATAATTTAAACATTACTCAAGAAAACTTTACCGTTGAATTTAGTAAAAGAACCGAGATAAGGGAGAAAGAATTACAAAATATTAAAAAAAATATCACTAAGAAGTATATCGATGAAGGAAAATCATCTTAGATTCTTCGTTTGTAAAGTTCATGATAGATAATAAAACAGTAAAAAAATCCAGTTTCATTTTATGCTGAAAGTTCTTTGACAACTTCTTTAAATATCGTCTGGGTTGATGAAAATTCTTTCTCTTTACTTATAAACGTTTTGAAGGATGTTGTTCCTTCTTCTCAAATTCCTCTTTATGACTCAACTTTATCTGCTAGTTATGCGACTACAACTCCTAATGATAGAAATGTCGGAATAACAGTAATAGATTTAGGATATAATTCATCAAGAACCATCATTTTCAAGGATGGTATACCTAAATTATTTTATTCTTTTCCCTATGGAATTAAATATATATTAAAAGATATTTCAAATGTCCTAAAAGTTTCTGAAAAAGAAGCTCACAGGTTGTTAACAGAGGAAGGTGCTTGTCTAAGAGATACGAGGACTATTAAAAAAAGTGGAATTCCAACCTATAACAGGCACTGGATATTCTTATACATCTCTTGGACTTTTAAATAAAATAATATACGCTCGAGTTAGAGAAATAATTAGTAGATTAAATGGCGAATTATCAAGAATTAGCTACGAAAAAAACTTATGAAATAGGTGCTTTGCAAGGAGGTATTGTGTTAACTGGAGGAGGTTCAAAAATCAGAAATATCGATCAAACTATTAGAGAACTTATGGGTGAAAATTACAGAAAAAGCTCTTTAGTATCTCTTGATTACTTTAGGGATGTGCCCGAAGAGATTAAAAAGATTCTACTTATCTCTCAGTATTTGGCATCGTTGAAAGATATCGTCTTGACTTGATTGAAGAAAGTTTTTATGAAAGATCAAGAGAATCTATTTCTTCCGAATCTTCACAAAAACCCAAAGCATCTACTAAAGGGAATACTTTTAAAACATTTATCAAAAAGATAACTGGGGGGGTGACGAGGATGCCGTTTGAAATTGAAGAAATTGACAGGCAAAAAAAACTTTTCACAAAAAAAACTACATATAAAATAAAAGTATTTGGCGTAGGTGGAGCAGGTAACAATGCAATTCAAAGAATGGTTAAAAAAAGGAATTAGAGATGTAGAGTTGATCTCTGCAAATACGGATGTCCAAGTATTAGAAAATATCGATTCTCCTATCAAAATTCAGTTAGGAAAAGAATTAACTAGAGGATTAGGTGCTGGTGGAGATCCGGAAATTGGGAGGAAAGCTGCTTTGGAAAGTATTGAAGAAATAAGAGACATTCTACAAGATACCGACCTTTTATTTATAACAGCGGGCTTAGGTGGCGGAACGGGAACCGGTGCAGTTCCTGTTATAGCTGAATTAGCTACTCAATTAGGTATTTTAACTGTAGCTATAGTAACTACACCTTTTCATTTTGAAGGCTCAACTAAAGAAAGAATCGCTTTAAAAGGATTTCATGAAACGAAACGTTATGTAGACAGTTTAATTAAAATTTCTAATGATAAACTTATAGACAATGATGAAGACATACCTATTGATAAGGCTTTCGAAAAAGCCGATGAAATATTGCTTCAAGCAATAACAGGTATCTCTGACTTAATTACTAAACCAGGTATGATTAATCTTGATTTGCCGACGTTGCTTCAGTACTAAAAATAAAAGGTTCTGCAATGTTGGGAATTGGTCTTGGAAAAGGAGAAAAGAGCAGAAGAAGCTATAAGAAATGCATTAAATAGTAAAATATTAGAAGATCCAGTAAGAAATGCTACCGCAGCACTTGTAAATATATCCGGTAAAAATCCTACTACTCAAGATGTAAGAATAATTAATGAAATACTTCGCTCATATGCAGTCGATGATGCAAAACTTAAATGGGAATTACTATAGATGATAAACTACCAGATGATTTAATAAAAGTCACTATTATTGCATCTGGATACGATAAACTTCCTGGAGAAGAGAATTATATTGATTTATATGAACAGCCTGCACTTTATAGACATTTTGGTAGAGGAATTGTAGAGGAAGAGATAGAAAAATTAAATAGATACATAAAAGACCATGCAGAAGAATCAATTGCTGAAAAAAAACCGAATAATTAAGTCAAGAGATTAATTATGAAAAAAATGATTTCGATATATACAATCTATACCATAGAAACGAAAATAGTTTTATGGTTGAAGAAGACATTGTAGGCAAATTTTTTTTCATAACTATAATGATGAAAACATCACTGATTTTCACTTTGAACCTAATAACAACGATGTAGGGGTTAGAACAAGATATTGTGGCAATTTGGTAGATTTAAGCCCTATGAGTCATTATGAGTATGATGTGTTCTTAAATAAATTGTTGATTAATTGCGGATTTGACATAATTAAAGACTTCAAAAATATTGATGGTTCTTTTAATTTTAATAACATTAATTTTAGAGTATCTTTTGTTAAATCCTCTCTTGGTATAAGTTGTGTTTTAAGAAAACTAAAAAAATATAAACGATATTAAGGTTGATCTAGAACCATCAATAAAATCCAATATTGAAAAGCTAATAAGTGAAAAATCAAAAGTCCTTATTTTTTTCTGGACCGACTGGTTCGGGAAAAACTACTACCATGCATTATGTTGTCAATAAATTCAAAAATAACAGAAAGGTCCATAGTATAGAAAATCCTATAGAATATATTAATCCTGATATCGTACAAATATCTTCTAAAGATGAAAGTGACAAAATTAATATCTTAAAATACATACTAAGACAAGATCCTGACGTTATTGTTGTGGGTGAAATCAGAGAAAATAATTTTGCAAAACTCTTGTTTGACTCTGCAGTTACTGGACACTTAGTTTTTCAACTATTCATACAAAGAATGTTTTTTTTGATTCTTCAGCGATTAAAAATGCTCGGTGTAGAATTAAAAAATCTATCAGAAAGTATAGATCTTTTGCTGAATCAACGTCTAATACCCAAAAAAAATGTGAGCATTGTAATGGAAAAGGGTGTAATACCTGTTACTTCACTGGTAAAAGGGGGGGATATGTAACCGTATTCGAAGCTCTTATAGTAACAGATAACTTAAAAAAGAGATATTTCTATAAATAAAAGTATCTCTTTCATAAAAGAAAAATATAAACAAACTGAAAGTTACATAGATCCTTCAATAAGGCTCAGAGAATTACTAGATAATAGTTTAATCAGTGAAGATCAATACTATACAAATCTACATTCATTTTAAGGATAGACAAAATATTGTCAGGAGAAGATAATTAAGTTGACTTATTTTTCTAGGAGTCCAGAAGAATGGAAAAAAAATATGACGAAGAAAAAGAAAGAAAGAGAGAAGAAAAAAAACAAACCAAAGAAAATGGTTGAAAGATTTTCTTTATTCATTATTATAGCTATATCTGCTATTGCTATTTTTTTTAGTATATTTGGCCCAAAATTTTCTAGATTTATGTTTCCACATAGTATAACCAAAAAAAAGGAATAAATCTAAGTTTACAGACTCAAGATAATTTCTATTACCCTGAGCCCTTAGACATAAAAATATATGTTCAAAACACTAAAAATAAGAGTGATTATATAAAAATCGAAAATTTTTATTTTCGAATAATTAGAAAGTCGGATTCTAAAGTTATTCATGATTTCTCATCTCCACAGACTATTGAAACTCAAATTCAATCTCTTCAAACCTTGTTACTTTTGATTTACTAAAAGAAGCTGAAATAAAGCAATTACTTGATGGAGAATATCAAGTGACTGCTTCTTTTTTTATTCAATGGGGGGATAATGTAAGTCTTACTCGTGATTTTTATTATAATCAAAAACTAATATTGAATGTATATACAAATGAGATGTTTTATCTTACAAACGAATTCCCCCCCGTATTCTCAATAGAAGTAGCAAATAGAACTGATACAACAATAACCAGTGAACTTTCTGGCAATATAAAAATCAATGACAAGAAAAAAAAGAGGTATTTAATCAGAGTTTCTATTTCGGACCGCTAAACTTAAAAACTTTAGAAAGTACAAGTTTTAAACTACCTTTAAACAAAACCTTTGAACAGGGAATATATAACTCAGTGTTCGAATTTGAAAGTATTAATCAAAATTACTATTCTCCTCTTGTCGTAGTTGATAAATAGAAATGATACAAAAGATCTTTCTTTAATCTTTTATACACCACTTTTTACTTCTAGAGGAGACTCATTGCATTTTGAGGCGAATCTTAAAAACTCTAAGAAAAAAACCTATGCCACTTGAAGTCAATCAGATAAAATTCAGACTTTATTATGAAAATCAATTGATTTTCAATTATGAAAATAATGACAGAACTAGAATATACATATCAGAATTAGGTACAACACAAGTATTCGACTTGTCAGAGGTGAGAAATATAACACTTGATCGAAGTGGTAATTATTTGATTGATTTCAGTATAGTTATTGGAAACGACGTTCTTTCAAAGCAGCAAAATATAAGTGTGTATTAAAAACAGAGAGGCTTAGAATAATAATGTATGGATATCTATCAATCTATTTTCATCCAACAGATGAAGAAAAGAAAACTTATCTTTATTATTATTGTGGACTATGTCATTCATTAAAAGAGCAATTTGGAATAATCTATAGACCACTTATAATAAAAGAAATTGTTTTTTTTCATTGATGCTTAAAAATCCTATAATTTCTATTGAAGAGTTTAAATGTCCTTTTGTAACTTTTAAAACCAGATATAAACCTGAAGAAATTGATTTTATAGAACCATATTCTTATTTAAATATTTTGATTATTTATGGCAAAATAATAGACTACAAGAGCGAAAATATCCCTGTCCCTCAAAAACTCATTAATACTGTAAGGGGGGGAAAATTGTTGTCTTATTTTGATGAGACTTTTTTTAGAAACTTTTGAAAGTTTCATAAATCTTCAACAAGAAGTTGAGAATTTAAATGTTGATTTAGATGATTATGCAAACCCTTCAATAAAAATAATGAAATGCTTATTTCAAAAATTTTTTTCCAGCTGGTTATCCGGAATCATTGCCTATTGTTACAGGATATTTAATATATATGTTAGATAGTATCTATGATTTTGATAGAGACATCAAGAGAAATAAATTCAATGCTATAGCACAAGCTTTTAAGGTTAATAATATTATACATCTAGAAGAAAATCAAAAGGCAAGATTACTTTTCACTTATGATTTATGTGCCAAGGAATTGATGGATAAAATTGATGAGCTAGCAAATTATAACAACCATTTATGTACAAAAATGGCATCTTTTTCATTAATTTATCATAGAAATATAATCAATCAAATATTGAACGGGGGGGGAAAGTATAATGAACGAACAACAAATTATTCGAGATTACATAAACCAAGGCGATTTCAAAAACCTGTTTTTAAATTACCAAAATAATCAAGAATTTAAAATGATATTGATAAATTTAGAGCTGGATATTATAGAAGAAACACCTCCAGTTGTGGTGAATGTCTTCAATGTCTAGGTGCCACAGTGTGTGTAGACACTATGTGCGAATGTTTTGGTGGAGACTTTTGCCGATGGTTTTAAGCAGATTCCTCAAAAATGACTATAAATAAAATAAATCCTGTTGTCAAAACTTCTTTTCTTATCATTATTTTTTTTATCTTTTGTTCATTATCTCAAGAACTTTCAGAATTGCTCCTAGCATCATCAGTATGCTAATGCCTTTTGGAATACTTTTTTTTAAAGAAGGGATACTCAGTAATTTATTCTGTTGTACTTATTATCTTAATCAATATAAGCGGATTTGTAGTTGAAAGTATAGGTATTTTTTTTACTTTTTATGGTACCTGTTTTGATATATAATACTTTCCAAAAAAAAGTTGTCAGACATTCACTTATTACTATTTTTTTCTGTAACCTCTTTTTTTATAATGTACTATTTCTTTGGATATTTGCTGCATGACTTCTTTTTAAGAAATAATTTAACTTGGCTATTGCTTTTATTGTATATTGTTTTGCCAATTTATATGGATTTTTGCTTAATAGGTTAAAAAAAAGAAATTGAAAATTTTGTAAAAAAAAGGAAGAATACAAATGAACAATACTATAACTGCTGTTCCTGGTATTAAGGTTGGTCACTATACTGATTTACAAGCTATTACTGGTTGTACAGTCATTTTGGTTGAGGATGGTGCTGTAGCAGGTGTTTGTGTAAGTGGTTCAGCACCCGGAACAAGAGAAACTGATTTGTTAAAAACTGGAAACTTAGTTCAGCAAGTTCATGCTATACTTTTAACTGGAGGAAGCGCCTTTGGTCTTGAGGCAGCAGCGGGAGTAATGCAATTCCTTGAGGAGAAGAATATTGGTTTTCAAACAGATACAATCAACGTACCTATTATTCCTTCAGCTGTTATATATGACTTAGATATAGGGAATCCACATATTCGCCCTAATAAAGAAGCAGGATACATTGCATCAAGCAATGCAACTACTCAAGAAGTTATACAAGGTAGTGTAGGAGCTGGAACTGGTGCTATGGTTGGTAAGGGTGCAGGCAAAAATTATTCTATGAAAAGTGGCGTTGGAAGTTCATTGATAGATTTAGGAAAAGGAATTCTAGTTGGAGCTCTTAGTGTTGTTAATGCCACAGGAGATATATACGAAAATGGAGAAATTATTGCTGGAGCAATTGATGAAAACAACAAATTTCTAGACATATATAATTTTATGAAAAGAGAATGTTTAGGGCGAACCCAGGAGAAAATACTACTTTATCAGTAGTTGCAACAAATGCACGTTTGACAAAAGAATGGGTTAATAAAATTGCACAAGTTGCCAATGATGGATTTGCTCGAACTATAAAACCTGTCCATTCATTATTTGATGGTGACACAGTATTTTGTATATCAACAGGAAATGTTGAAGTTGACTTTTTGACATATCATTGATCTCCCAAGTAGCAGCAGAAGCAATCGAAAAATCCATCATTAATGCCGTTAAACACGCCCAAAAAAATCGATGGCCATCTTACTTATTCTGACTTATTTTAGTACTTACTTAACTCAACTTTGCGGTATAACCAACTTCTTCCAATAATTCAATAATTTCCTCGGGAGCCCCTTCCGTCTCAACTTCGACTTTCTTACTACTTAAATCTACCTTATAATTGGTTACTATATCAGAAGATTTAAGTTGTTTTTCTATAATTGTTTTGCAATGATTGCACGACATATCTGGAACATCGAATACATATCTCATATTTATCCCTCTTTCACTTTTAATTTTTTTTCAATAGTACTAGAATTTAAAATAACATTAATCGAACTCAGAAACATGGCTATTTCTGATAAAACCGGATGCATAAGGCCCATCATAGCCAGAGGAATCATTATTACATTATAAAAAAAAGCCCAGAAAAGGTTCTGTTTAATCTTTTGAAAAGTAATTTTTGAAATCTCAATTGCATCTATTATCTTAGATATTTCCCCTTGAATAATTATTATATCTGCACTTTCTATGGCTAGATCTGTACCTGTACCAATAGCTATTCCAATTTCTGATGATTTTAATGCTGCAGCATCATTTATTCCATCACCTATCATACAAACCTTTTTTTCCTTCAATTTGATATTTTCTAACTATATTAACTTTTTCACTAGGACTAACATTTGCCCAAAACTCGTCTACTCCTACTTTTTCTGCTACAGCTTTTGCAGTAATTTCATTATCTCCAGTTACAATAACAGGCTTAATATTCATATTTTTTTAGCTTATTTATAGTATCAATAGCTCCAGATCTTATTTTATCAGCAATTCTTATATAACCCCTTAATTCATCATTGACCAAAACCTCTACTACTGTCTCTCCCCTTTCATAAATCAATATACTTTTCAGACTTTTTTTTGGTTTTCCAATAAAATACAAGTCTTTTTTTATATCTTGCATAAATTCCTAGTCCTGCCTTTTCTTCGATTTCATCTAATTTTAGATCAGATATCATGTCAGTTTTTAATTCGTCTTTAACATACTTAATAATTGCATTAGCTAAAGGATGAGTTGAATTTTCTTCAATTTTTGCCACAACTTGTAGGATTTGATTATCCAAATTATGCCAAACAACACTAGGATGACCTTCTGTGATAGTACCTGTTTTATCAAACAACACAACATCAATATTTTTTTTGCCATTTGTACCGATTCACCGTTTTTATTATTAATCCTCTTTTTGCAGCGGAACTACTAGCAGACAGAAGTGCCATAGGCGTTGCTAAACCCAAAGCACAAGGACACGCAATTACCAAAGTAGCAACAAAAGTAAATAAAGCCGTAGAAAATGGTCCTGCATCTACAAGAACCCAAGGTAAGATATTTGATACTTTTAGCAAAAAAAGGCTGAAATGCTTCATAATTAATAAACCATAATATACTGCTCAATACAGCCATCGAAAAAAAACTATAGGAATAAAATAAATGGTAATTCTATCTGCAAAGGCTTGAATAGGAACTTTTGAGGATTGTGCTTCTTCTATCAATTTTATCATCTGATTAATAAACAAATCTTCTCCAACCCTTGAAACTTCTACTTTAATAACCCCCCCGATTCAACTATTGTACCACTAATTACATATTCGCCCACCGTTTTATATACAGGTAAAGGTTCACCAGTTACCATAGATTCATCAATAGTCGCTTTCCCTTCAACTATGATTCCATCAAGCGGAACTTTTTCTCCAGTTCTCATCACTATTATATCTCCTATTTTATTGTTTCTACGGGCAACTCTATTATTTCACCATCCATCAACACATTAGCCTTTTCTACTCTCAAAGCTAATAAGGCTTGAATATCTTTTGAAGCATTATACTTCATCTTTGATTCAATATACTTTCCAAGAAGATTTAAGGTGATTAACATAGCAGAAATGCTACCAAAGGACTGAACGTTCAAACCAAATATTAATAAAATGGTTGTCATCCATGAAGATAGAGCTCCTATTGTAACCAAAGTATCCATGTTAGTATGCAAATGAGACAAGGCTATCCATGCGCTTTTTAAAGTTTTTCTACCTGGATAAAAGATCACAATTCCACCGCAAAATAGCTCAATAAAAGTCATATAAGGAATATGAATGCCACTCATGTGAATTATCATAATTATCATCAGCGGTATTGTAACAATTAATGATACCATTAAGTCTTTTTTTTGCTTCTTTAAATCTTTTTTTTCTATTAAATTTACGGTAGGCATTTCTCTAGAGACTTTATAACCTATGCTTTCTACCGCTTTTTCTATGTCTTCAATTGTAACCTTATCATTGGCGATTACGATTGCCTTTTCAGTTGCCAGATTCACTGAAACATACTTAACTCCATCTATTTTTTTTGATTGCCCTTTCAACATTTCTAACACAAGATGCACACGTCATTCCTTGTACACTAAAGCTAATCTCTTTTTCTTGCGATAAGGATAGAGAATTATTTATGGACGTTTCAGTTGATGACTTCATATTAAGACACCTCTGTATTTAATATGTTTTGTTTAAATATCTAATAACTTCTTCTAATTCTTCTAATTTAATATTAATCTCTTGCTGATTTTGGGAAGTTATTGCTTCTTTTAAACACGTTTCAATATGTTTCTTCAAAATATCTACATGGGCATTTTTTTAGCAACGATATCGTTGCTAATAGTTGTTTTGATATATCTATGCAATATCGTTCTTCTTCTACCATCTTAATAGTTGCTTCAAGCTGACCTTTCGCTGTTTTTAATTTATTTAATGCTTTTTCATGTTTCAATTTTTATCCCCCTCTACTGCTATTGTAACTGATACTATAATCAAACCCTTTCGCTATTTTTCTTTGTATTTTCTAGATCTTATTTTGATTTTTAGATTACTACCCCCCCTACCTAGGGGGGGTAGTAATATTATAATCAAGATATTTTTCATTAATATTAAATAATAATTAAAAAAAGCCCGCTTTTAGCGGACTTTTTATTAATAGAATTTATTGTATAATTATTTTTTTTGCTATTACTCTACTCTAGAAATACTTAATTTTACCTGCTTAACTCCATTTTCTTTAGAAGTACCTAATATCTCGTTTATTGCAACTAATAACTTATTTTCTATTTCTTTTTCTATTCCGGTTTTCTTAAACTGATCTACTGAATAAGTAGAAAATATCACTCTGAGAGTATCGAACACTTTTGAAAATGATTTTTCAACTTTCGCTTGCATATCTTGATTTGGTACAACAAGAGAGAACTCTGTAACGTAAACACGATTGTTTAAATTTATGCGAATTGGATATTCTCCTTTAATAATTTCAACATTGATATCCATAGGTTTTTCTACATACACAATTTCTGGTTTTCTGAGCCATAAAATTTAATGTCCGTATAACCAAGAAATTTTGGATTATTAGGGTTTTCTTTAATAGAATAGACACTTACTTTATCGTCAGTAAACCTTAAATATAAATAACCATTTGCCATTTTTATACCATTTGCACCTTTGAGATCAAGTTTTGACTTTATTACTGGGTTTTCAGGATTAGAAATATCAGCTATGTCTATACCTTCATCTTGCCTTAAAATGTATAGGTATCCATTATTTTGGATAACATCAGTAACATTACCTGTGGTCTGAACATTAGCAATCTCCTTAGGATTGTTAGGATCTCCAACCTCATAAATAGTAACTCCATATCTTCCGCTTGGAGAGTATAGATATACTTTTTCTGTAGCTTTCTCTTTTGTTGTAAACATAATCTGAGAGGTAGATTCTCCTCCCTTACCATCTTTTGCAACTACTCTTAAAGTATAGCTTTTTCCAGGTTCCAATGAATTATATTCATAAAAATAGTTAGAAACATTACTTGCAATTAACTTTTCTTCTTGGCCTTCTTCTTTTAAATATATATCAAAGTTAGTATATCTCCATCTAAATCCTCAGTCTGCCAAACAAAATAAACCTTTTCACCTTCTATCAGTTGATTCTCAGTTGGAGATAACAGAGTGGGTTGTGTTGGCGGAACATTTTTCTGAAATACATAAGGATTTGAAAATCCAAAAACTTTATTATCTTTTACTACTGCAAATTTAAGATCTAATCCATCTTCAGGAACAGACCCTAACAAAACAACATTTTGAAGGGCAGTTTTAAATGGCTCATATATTCCTGCAGCGTTCTTTTTATAGATTAAGTATTGATCATAACCTGTTGGAAGAGTAATGTATAAATCATTGCCTTCCCATTTGTATTCAATAGTATATTTAATAGGATTTCTACTTAATTTTATATTATCTAATGACATATCATCTTTAATAAAAAAAATGCGGGGGGGTCTGTATAGTAGTAATAAGCTATATTGTTATCATCTACTGCTAAAACGTTTAATTCATAGGAACCTTCTTCAACTTTTAACTCAATAGGTGTACCAACAGGGAAAACCGATTCATATGTATTTAATCCATTCAACTCCACTTTTATTTTACTGTAAGGTTCTGTTAAATTACTTTCCTTATTTATTGAATAATTAATAGTTAATTTATATTTTCTACCTAAAAGCATTACAGAAATAATTATAATTGCTGCTACGACTATAATTGCAACTATCGTAGAAATTATGATTATCCGTTCTTTATTATTTCTAGGCTTTTGTTCTTTACTTCCTTCTATAAGTTGTTCATATTCCATTTTGCTTTCTTTCTTTTCTTGACCACCTTGGTCAGCCATATCTATCCCTCCAACAGTTTATACATTCTAATATACGTTTCTATTGGAATTTCTTCTGGTCTCACTAACTCATTAAGTCCTAATTCTTTTAATATTGATTCAGGATTATTAATTACATTTTTTTAAGTTATTTTTCAATGTTTTTCTTCTACTAGAAAAACATTGATGTATGAATTTCATAAATTTATCTGGATCTATTTCTTCAATATATTTGTATTTCGGGGGGGTCAATTTTAAAACTACAGAATCAACTTTTGGTATAGGAACAAAATTTGCTTTGGATACATTCATTATTTTTTTTCAATATCACAGTAAATTTGAACAAAAATACTCAACGGACTGTACGATTTTCCAGATTTGGCTACCATTCTCTCACCAAATTCCTTTTGAAACATCATTACAGCATAATGAAATTTAGGAGATTCTTTAAGTATTTTTTTCCAGAATAGGTGAAGAAATGTAATATGGAATATTAGCAATATATTTTAAGTTTTTATAATCTTTAAACATAGATAAATCTACTTTCAAAAAATCCATATTAAACATTTCTATATTATCGTAATTTTTCAACCTTTCTGTTAACAGTGGTTTAAATCTTTCGTCAATCTCAAAACTGATAACCCTTTTTGCTCTCTTGGCAATTTCTTCTGTAAGTATCCCTATTCCGCTTCCTATCTCAATAACCGTATCGTCTTCAGTAACCATGCTTTTACATACTATTTCTTCTGCAATTTTTGGAACAGAAAGAAAGTTCTGACCTAAACTTTTCTTTAATTTTATATTATACTTTTTAACCATTCTGACGTAGTCAACTAAATTATCACCTTCAACCCAAATTGTGTATAAACACAACTCATGTTCTTAAAACAATCCTTTAACATTTTCAAAACATCTACTCCTGTATCAACAAAACCCATAAAAAATTGAACGGTAGTCATAACTTCAACAATATTTGTTATCGCATTTTAGGTACATATATTATATCTTTTGGTTTAATTTCTGGATTCATTGATGTTTTTATAGGTGCTGCCTTTATTATACCAGATAAATCAAGCGTAATTGGTGGATTTTCTGGACCATCTTTAAACAAATATACTGTTGATGGTTGAGCTGATTTGGTAGTATTTCCAGCTTTAAGTATGGCATCTAAGACCGTCATACCTGAATTATATGTAACCAAACCTGGCCTTGTTACTTCTCCAAAAACATATACTACTTGTTCTTCTGATGGTGGAACATACACAATCGAACCGGGTTTGACTAATACGTTTCTCAGGTTGTCAATATTGCCTAGATTTACCACAATTTCTTCGTTTTCCTCTGTATAAATTATTGCATTTTCTTGATTTTTCCAATCAATTTTAGAACTTGAAAGAATCTCAACCAAACTGATAGGAATATCCGTTCTAATACTCTTAGGATCAACATTACCTAAAACGGCTATATATGAACCCTCTAAATCTGGTTGAATTATAACATAAGAACCTTTTGGAACTTCTTTTGTTAAATTATTTAATATATCTGTAGAATCAAGGCTTTCTATTAGTTTTCCGTTTTTATATATTTGTATTACTCCTTTATCTACAGGAGTAAATCCATTAACAGAAGAAAATACATCTATTATTCGAACTATATTGTCTGTAATTACTTTCGTTTCCCCCCCGCTTTTGTAGACTATAACCTCATTTGAAGACTTTTTGTAAATTTCTATAAATACCTTGCCTTCTAATGGAATAGATTTTAAAGCATTATAATCAGAGGCATCTACATTTCCTGCCTTATTAGCAATTTGATACCTTATCTCATAAGCATCACTAAGATTGAAAGGTAATAATAGTTCATATAGTGAATCTCCTAATGAATAATCAACACTTCCCGAAATATCTCCGAATATATAAGCAATTCTTTCCATAGAATTAGCTATTATAGTTGATCCCGGTTGAACAAAAATATCTTTTAAGCTGCTTAAGTCTTTAGTATCGACCTTTATAACTTTAGCTGTACCAAGAGTATCTATCATTACTAATTCACCAGAGAAATCATTTGTAAATCCATGTCCTAACCCTAAAACTTTGTCTAGAGTTATATTCTCGTTTGGTAAAAAAAACTTATTTTACCTGTTTGATTAAATGCACCTGTTAAATATACATAATTTTTCTTTGTCTTGATGCTAATAAAATCTCCATTTTTAATCTGTGCATCTAAATTACTTTTAATATCATTAATTTTTACTTCTTCAACGAATTCTTCATTAATACCTACCTTTAATAACAAAGTTCTTACATTCATGTTTTCATGTTTCTCAAAGTCTACCTGTTTTGATACCTCATCTGAGTTCAGATAAACATAGCTCAAAAATTTATTTATTATAACAGTATCACCAGGAAGTAGTTTAAATTCTTTTCCGTTTGTAATTTCATTTAACGATAAACTAAATACTTGTGAGTCCCTAACAACATTTATTGTATCATTGACCTGATTTAAAGGTATATTTATGTTCGCAGCAGAATTTAATAATGCAATAGCTGATTTTATTCCCATTCCTTCAAAATAGTCCAAAGAGGCAGTTCCAAAATCCGAAAATACAAGTACTTTATTAGCATGATTTAATGGAACAATAATGGTATCCCCAGGTTCTAAAAGAAGTCCTCTGATTTAAGAATATTTTCAAAATTAACCTCCTTAATTTGAGAATCTCTAATAACAATAATCTTCGATGATATCTTATTAACTGATACGTTCATTGTTGAAATAACTGATTTTAAACTCATCCCGTCATAATAATCTATAGAGGAAGTTCCAAAGTCTGAAAATATGGTAATCTTATTTGTATAATCATATGGAAATAAAACAAAAGAACCTGATTGAATATATGGATCTTCTCCTTTGTTACCACTTTTAAGCCATTCAATATTGACTTTTTGCTCTTTTCCATCTGGTGTTTTTATTATTGCAAATGAAGACTTATTTGTATCTTGAAAACCGCCTACTTGACCAATTAGATCTGACAGTCTTATTTTTTTCGCTTTTTATATCAATTACTCCGTTGATTTTCGTGTTTCCTATGACAGTTACAGGAAAAGGTGCGTATTTTACCACTCCAATTGTGACCTTGTTAGCTTTTATATAACTCTGCATCTTGGTTGAAACCTCTTGTTCCAGCTGATCCAAGGTTTTTCCCTCAGCTTTTAACCTTCCTAGAGGAGGAACGGTTATTTCACCTTCTGGACCTACGATTAATTCAGAAATTGAGTATTCTGGATAACCTAAAACCCAAACTCCTAATGTATCTCCTATCCTAACGTTATACGAAAAGGAAATCAACGACAACACAACAAACAACGTGAATAATAAAAATTTCTGTTTACTCATTTTTTTCCTCCTCCATAATTAAATTTTAGTCATTTGAGATATCCTAAAACTTAAATTCCATCAAAGCGTAAAATTCCTAACATTTTGGTATATATCTACCTAATTAGAGAAAGCTACGCTATTAATCCTCTCAAAATCAAAAACCTATTTTTTTTATCTTATTAATCAATTTTTATAATCCAACCATCTTCTCTATCAGATTTATTTCTTGAGAGTCATAACCCATAATTTTTATGCTATCTAAATACTTTTTTTTGCTAACTGTTTATTGTTTGTTTTCAAAGCGGATTTGCTTTTTAGAAGCAAAACATGATACCTCATTTGTTCTGACTCTGGTTCTTTTATTGTTATCAATTCATCATAGTTGTTGGATTCATACAGACTCTCTGCTAAATAAAGATATGTTTCATCCAAGGATAATCCTTTTTCTATGCCTAATTTGAAATATTTTGATGCATTTTTATAATCACTATTAAGTAATAAACATACCCCTAAATTATGATAAAAATAGGTTCTTCTGGCATGATTTCAATCGCCCTTAAATAATAATTTAAAGCCTTTTCATACTGACCTGTCTCTATTAGGTCATTTCCACTTTTATTGATATAAAAAGCCTCATTTTTATTCATTATCTATCCCCTCAGTATAATAGAAAAGTGTATCAACCAATAAATTGTCTTCTAGTAATAAAGTAATTGTTGTTGAATTAATACCCGAAACTATAGGTGGAAATAAGGAATATTCAAAATAATCAACTACTTTATATGAGAAATTTAGATATTCATTCAGGTAACTTTCATATTCATCGTTTATTATCGCTCCCCCGCTTAGATATGCAAGATTCTCTATGTCTTTATTTATGCTTTTTTTCATCGGTTAAATAATATAGTGAGCTACTTGAAAGTATGAAAGGTATACTTTTTTTTCAGGAGTCAATTTAAAAGTTATTTCTCCATGGGTTATTATATTGGAATCTGTGTTGATTTGGGGGGGAATATGTATTTCAAATAATTCGTTTATATCATAATAATAAACATCAGGAATTATATAACTCCTGATATATTGAAATGGTACTCTTGCACCCATATCCATTACTAATATATTCTTGGACAAAAACTCCATTTTTTTCACCTGATACATCTATGACATTTAACTTAGCTGTAACTTTTCTATCGCTTTCATTGTAATTCAAACCATATAAATTTAGGAGATATAGGTCATACTTTCCTTGTGAATTTAGCCTTTGCATAGTAACTTCGTTGTCTTTATAATCTGTTATGATCATTACTCCACTTTTAATCTTAACTCGTCCTTTAAATTCATCAAACTCGTCATCTTTGGTGTATTCACTTATTTTCATTAATTCTACCTCAGATTCGTGGCTATTATTCAAAATCTCTAACCCATCTTCTATCGAAGATAGCATTAGTTTGTTCCAAGGTAAACACGATATAGATAAGTACGTTTTAGAAGGTAATTTAATTATCTCTACAACTTCATTTTTAATATATCAAGATGAAAAATAGATGAACTTGAATATTCTAGTAAATACAAGCTATTTCTCCAAAGGACTCCATCAGTAAATATATATGAATCGTCAAACTTTTTTTTGCTGAAGTATCTGTCCTTTAAATCCAATAACTTTTATTTCGTTGTTATAAGGATCATACCCTATAATTCTCCCTGCATTATCAATTGCATAAATTATAAATGGAAACCCTTCAATTAAAGCTTTAATCTGATTTTCCTGTTCAGAAGTCGTATAGGTACTTTCTTTTGTTAGAACTTCATCGATCTCCTTTTTCTTTTCTTATTATAGGAGAATAACTTTCAAAATAATATATTCCTTTATTTGAACCTAGATACAACCTATTCAAATTTTATCTGAGTTAATAGAATAATAATTAATCGTTTTATCTAAATTAATCCATTTTTCATTAGTAGTATCTGTTTTGTATATTAAATGATTTTGACAATCTAAGATATAAAGGTTTGAATTTAATATCTCAACATCAACCGGATTATAAAACTTTTCGAACGAATTTTTAACCCCCCCAAAAATCCATGCAAATTGGAAAAGGTTGGGGGGGTTGCATAATTCGATATAGAAAAATTTCTCATATTTTCTATGAAATTTTTTTAAAGTTTTCGCCTCCTCGTTGACTGTAGAAAACAAAAGTGCATTTTCCAAGTCTTGAAGAGCTCTATCAATCATGCCTAATTGTAAATCTAACTTGGCAGCATAATACCATAACCTTGGAATATCAGTTATGTATATTTCTCCAGCCATTGCTTCGTTTAATTTTATTCTAGCTTCATATTTATTTCCTTCAAAAAGCAAATTCAAACTTTCTTTGAAAAGTTTTCTTGATTCTAATTCACTTTTTAATAGTTCCTGAGAAAAACCCATTACTAATGCAGATAAAACTAAAATAATTGTCAATAATCTCTTCACATTAAATCATTCACTTTTCATATGTCCTTTCTTTATCAAGGAAAGAAAATCGGTTTTATTTTCCGTTCCTTCAATTAACCTTTTGATATTAGTTCTATGTTTATATGCACTAAATACAAATAGTATAAGAAAAGTAATGCCAGCTTTTACATCTATGAAAACCCATAATAGCTGAAATAAGCATTCCTAGTAGAGAAGCTAAAGATACATATTTGGTGGCTAATTCTACAGGAAACCATACTATCAGAAATATTATACCCAATAAAGGTCTTAAAGCGAAATATCCTCCTAATGTCGAAGAAACACCTTTTCCACCTTTAAATTTTAAAAATATGGAGTAATTGTGCCCTAAAACAGCAAAAATTAAACATAGATAAGGAATCCATGAATTAATTCCAAAAATCATCCTTGCAACGAATACCGGAACAAACGATTTCAAAAATCCAAAGAAATACAAATAGCTCCATACTTAGGGCCTAAAGCTCTTAATACATTTGTCCCTCCTACATTTCCACTACCAACTTTTCTTATATCAACTCCTTTTAACCAAGGTACTATAAAACTAAAAGGCAAAGATCCACACAAATAACTTATTATCAAAAAAAATATTTTCATGGATTCCCTCCCTCTACCCTTTGTTTAAATGTACTTATCTTCAACATTCTGAAATTTATC
>JMBV01000035.1_pt1 | contig 51624 bp, 96 predicted proteins | sample 616531 | NCBI WGS metagenome assembly JMBV01 (sample SAMN02727904, study PRJNA239997) | anaerobic digester metagenome | biome: anaerobic digester; isolation source: mesophilic anaerobic digester inoculated with municipal waste water sludge... | place: Germany: Bielefeld University, CeBiTec ...
TTTTTTTAATGGCATCAGCTAGGATCAATTTCTTCAGTTTCACAAGTGTGATTTGGATTTTCGTTTAAATCAACTCCACAGATTTGACACAGGCCTTTACAATCTTTTTTTACATAATGGAATTTCTGGTACTGATAATATTATAGCTTCAATTACTCTATTTGTCAAATCTATTAAAGAATTGTCATAATAAACTATATTTTCTAAAGATTTTAATTGTTCTGATTTAGAAAGGAACTTTTCAAATCTTCTATCGATATATATAGAATTGAAACTTTCTTCAACCCAATATTCTATTGACTTTAAGCATCTTGAACAATGTAATTGTAAGAGTGTTTCAACTTTTCCACTCGCATATACTTGGTCATCACGTTTCTCAAGCATAAAAAAACTTCTATTGGAGATAAAATCTTTGAATTCTCAGCAGGTAATTCGATTTCCTTCCAATTTTTAATTATTATTCTTCTTTCCATAATTTTTTTTCAAATTTGTCAAATTCTACAATTAATTGGCTACTTTTTAGTTCTTCGTTAAACATATTTCTCACCTCTGCGATGATTATTTTACTTGATAAAAGTTTACTGAAAAAGAATAATATGTTAAATTTTCTAATTACAGAGATTATAAACAAAAAAAGGCAGAATAGTTCTGCCTTTTATATAAAGTATTCTTTTAATTTTATTGATAAAATTTTAAATAGTAAATACTGTAAATACGAAATTTCCAATCTTGTCATTAAACTCTCCGTTTTTCATCAATTCTTCTTCCATCAAAGAATCATTCTCTAATTCATCTTTGAATTTAAAGCCAACCGATATAGATTTTTCAACTACACCTAAAGATGATTCGGTAGAATCTATCTGATAAGTAAAACAATTAGTTAAAAACTCGGAAAGTTTAGAGTTTTCTGCACTAGAAACAAAATTGACATCAACTTGATAAGCTGTGTTGGCAATTACTCTTACTTTAATATCTTTTCAGCATTTTGAGGGGAAGATAGATCTAATACATAATCTAGCCTTTCTGTGTCTAACTCAATACTTGCATAACTTGGTATACTAACAAACACAGGTATTGAGACATTGTCTTGTGTCTGCGAAAAAGATAAACTACTTATTAAAAACAAAGAAATTATAAATAATGTTACAAAATTTATCTTTTTCATAAAATTTCCCTACCTTAATCAATTTTCAATAAAATTATATCATGATAAAATAAAAAAAGTCAAATTTATTGTAAATTTATAATAATGATTTTAAAAGCTTTTTAAGATTTTTATTGAATTTTTATTGAGAATGTGTATAATAATTTTTGAAATTAGGGTATAATAGTTAACAATGCAGCTTTGAAAAAAAAGAGAGGTTAATTATAAATGAAGAAAATATTTTACATTTTGTTATTTGTATTTTTTTACTTTAACTTCATTTGCAACAGATTATTTAGGAGATATTGAATTTATATTTGACCAAAACAATGTTGATAATGATGTTCGAATAATTAGACTGACCAGCGCTCAAAGTGGTTTATCTTCTGAACTGTCTTTTAATAGTAATTATAACCTGTTTTGCTATCCACAAAATATAAATATAAACTATTTGACTCTCAGTGGTGGTTATGAATATAATGATTTTGTAATCAGGCTTGATTTACAAAAACGAGCGTTATGGGAGGCAAATTATCAAAAAAATTTTACTACTTGAAGGTCAAAGAATAAACGTAGGGCAAGTCATACTTAAAGCAAATGGAGTTAATATAAAACATTATAATATTGTATTTACTGTTCCAACATATGATATTACGTATTCTGCTACAAAAAGTAAACTCGTATTTGATTTTACGCCTTTGTATGAGGGTGAAACTAATTCTATATGGTGGAATGAAGATAGTTCTAGTATTACATTTTCTTCAAACAATTTACCTCCTTTAAATCTTAGAGTACATTTGCAACCAGTTAATCAAGAATTTGAATTTTTAACTGACGAATTGAAGTTGACAGGGACTCAAAGCCCTTATTTTTCAGGCAGTTCTATAAATTTCTCTGTACAAGTTGGTACAAATATTGGAAATCATTATAATAAATATGGAGATAAATTACAAAAAAATGTATTTTGATGCAGGTTGTCCACAAGAAGGTTTACATGTTGCAGATGCAGTTGTTTCAATTCCGATGGAAGGAGGTTATTATTATTATCTAGCTGTACCAGTTTATTATCTTTTACCAGCTCCTTCAATAGATATTGTTATTGGTGGAAGTTTTCACTTGGTTTTTAATCCTGCAAATCCAGAAAATGGTTATACTTCTGTTGTACCTGTAACTATAACTTCTAGTATCCCGTCATTTAATATTAATTTGAATCTGGAATTATTTAATGAATATAATTTATTACACAATTACATATTTTTGATAAACGAGCAAACGATTCCTGTTAGTAATGGACAGTATTCATTCAATATTCAATTAAAAGCAAACTTTGCTGATTTATGGAATCAAAATAAAGAACAGATTTTGTCTCTTTTTCAAGATAACGTTTTGACTGTCGATAACGATGTTCAAATAGGAAACGTTTATATTACACTTTCTTCTTCTTAGATAGTATCATTCGAGTTAGCTTCCTACAAACTACTAAGGCCCTTTGATACTTTTATTGAGAGCATGAGAGGGTCCTCTCAGATCTTAATTTTATAAATTCAAAAAGCATGTATTTTTGATACTCTTCACTTCGAAAATTTACTAAAATATTGTTTTATTATTTTTATAATAATATTTATTCTTATTTTTATAATAAAGATATAATAAGAAAGAATATTGTTTATTTCAATTATAATGAGCAATATATATGGGGGGGATAAAAGGCGTGAAGTTGTATAAAATAATTACTGCTTTATTTTTTTTAATATTAGGAATCACTATTTCATATGCACAGGTTTCTGACAGCCAAACAATATCTGTATATTTAAGTGTTCCAGAGTTTATAAAGATTACGAATTTGAGTAAAGATCAAATGTCCTTTGAGATCAATTTATCAGAAGGCTATATAATCTTTCAGGATAGTATTTTATTTGATGTCTATGCAAATATTGATTATTTATTAGTATTAGAATTTAAATTAAAAAAACGATCTGAATGAAGAAATTAAGATGCTTGTTGAGGAAACTTACGGTTCTTATATAACAGACCTATCAAATCAGTTGATAGTCAGTGCTAAAGAACGTCTTTTTGCGGAAAGAAACAAAGGAATAGAGAAATACAAATTAATTTTCTAAATGGATATGTCTGAATTTGTAAGTAGTAAGCTGCCTCAATTTGAAGGACAGATTGGAAATATCGAAATAATAGTGTCTAAGATAGAAACCTTGTGATGTATCCGATGACATTTTTTTTGTTGATGTTGTGGGATTTTAAAATTAAATAGATATTTATGAACTTATGAAAAGCATGTAATAAAAAAAAGCCAATATAATTGAGTGAAGTGAGTTTTATAATAATACGTGAAACTGTAACATAATTTTGATTGAATTTTTATTGATAATTATTGAATTTTTAGTTCTAAAAATATAATGTTGTTAAAGATATAAAAATCTTAAATAATATAATATTTATTAGGGGGGGTAACAAGGTATGAAAAAAATTTTAGGAATATTGTCAGTATTATTGGTTTTAGCAGTATCAGTGTTAGCAGTAGCAGATACAGAAACTGTTCCTGTTTATTTAGAGGTTCCGGCTTTTGTAAGAATTACAGTGGATGAAGTTGATGGAGCTTTTAATTTAGTTTTTGATCCTGCTGATCCAGAAAGTACAGTTGAAGATACGGTTGCATTATTAGCTGAAGCGAATGTTAATTATGATGTGGATTTCTCTCTATTACCAGTTCAATCATATTCAAATTGGGCAAGCTTAATTAGTGTAACAATAGATGATTCTGTAAGTGGTTTTGGACTACCAGGAGAAGTAAGTTTCAATGCTACTGCTTATATTAATGTAATAGATCATTTAAGTTATGGAACCGTTCCTGCAAACACCCACATTGCTGATGTTGTTTTTACAATTAGTTCAATATAAAAATTTGTATAAAAATAAATAATAATAAAAAGTTAAGAATTTGCCCCCAAAAGTGTTAAAATTAACTTGAAGGGGGGGCAAATTTTTATGTAATTTTTATTTCTTATTTATATAGTATAATTAAATCTTACTAACTTTATGCTTCTTCCATTTTGGGTTTTATTATGGGAAAGGAGGATGTTTGTGTCTACTACGAAAAATGTGTTTTTAATTCTTATTTTTTTTCTGTTTTGTTTTTTCTTGATTTCTTTCTCTCAAATTAGTGTGACTCCTTTATCTGTTGAAAAATATGTCAGACCTGGTGAAACAATAACTGAAACCTTCTACATACTACCTGGAAATACTACACAACAAGTCAGTATTGCGCTTTTTCAATTGGTGCAAGATTTTTCTGGAAATTTCAATTATGAAGAAGTTGATCCTGATTCTTTTTTTATATTCGAGTTGGATTCAATATGATAATCTGGTAACAGTACCAGCAGGCACGACAACTGCTACCGAGGTAAAAATAAATATTCCCATGAATGCTCCTTTTGGTACGTATAATTTTATTTTAATGTTTACCCCCCCAAGGGTCGAAACAAGCGGGCAGTTAGGAATAATTATTAGATATGCTATCAGATTGACAATACATGTTGAAGGTATAACAATTACACAAATACGTATAGATGATCTTGAAGTAGTTCCTAACGAAGAGCGACGACCTACCGTTGTAACCTCAATTCTTAATGACTCAAGTTATGATCTGATTGTATCAATAGAAGCAGTTTTAAGGGATCAAAAAGGAAAAATTATTGAAAGGTTCCCGTTAAAGACTCAATATATGGAAAGAAATAATTTGTCCGCTCAAAGGATTTTAAAAGGTAATAAAGTAATGTTCTATGGAACACCAAAATATTTACTTTCTCCTGGTGATTACAAATTGAATCTCTTCGTAAATTATTCTGATAGACAAAAGGTTTTTACTTTTAATATAACAGTTCCAGCAGAAGGGTTTTCGTTTGCCCCCCCGCTTGAAGAACTAGCTTTAGTTTTAGATCAAAATGAATTTAGCTTTACTCTTTATCCTGGTGCTGTTAAATCGTTTGTAGTAGGTTTTCAAAATTTATCAAATAAAAATGTTACAGTTAAAATAGGTGCAAAAGATTTTCCTGGATTAGACAAAAATACTCTTTACTTTCGTGGTTGACACTAAGATCACCTGGGACAATGATTGTTTATCCTCAACGGTCTGGAAGAGCAATTATGTCAGTAAATGTTCCAAAAGATGCCCAAGAAGGTGGATACTACGGGAAAATCGTTTTGAATGTTTATGATGAATTAGAAAATCTTTTAACTCAAAAAGAAGTCAATATTGAATTAATAATTGGAAAAGTTGAATATGATGTTGAATTGGTAAGTACTAATTATGAGGTTGTTGAAGGTATTGGAATATTCAGTGCCGTTGTAAAAATATTGGAAGTGGATATTTAATACCTAAAGGTTCGTTAAGTATTATAAATTCAAAAGGTGTAAGTATAGGTGTTTATGATTTAGTACCTTCTAGTGAGGAATGGGTAGTGCCTGAAAAAGAGGTTTTGCTTTTAGGTGAAGTACCAGATTTAGATATATCACAGGACTATAGTTATATATTGACAATATATAACAAAGAAAATAAGCTAAAAACCTTCGAAGGAACATTTTTTTTAATTCAAAGTGATTAGTTATCGGATTATTGTAAATATTTAAAAGAACCTTAAAAGGGGGGGGACATTATGAAAAATAACAAATTTAAAATCGTATTGGTATTGATTTTTATTTTATTAATTTCAGTTTTGACTCTATCTCAAGAAATTTCTTCACCAATTGTTACAGCTGTTTTTTTTATAACACCGATTTGATAGAAGCATTAAACGAAATTTCTTTACAAACAGGAGTTATTATACTTACTGATCAATATGTAACTGGATTAGTTACCGCAGAATTTTATGACGTCGAATTAGAAACAGTCTTAGATTTACTTTTATTACCTGGGGGATATTCTTACAAAAGATTGATGAAAGTGTGTATTTTGTTGGCCTCGCTGATCCAAAAAGTCATAATTTTTGAATTTAGCAGAGGTTAAAATTTTTCCTTTAAAATACATCACAACCGAAAAATTCATCTCGTTAGTTCCAGATACTTTGCAGCAATATATAAAAGCAAACAAAGAAAGTAATGAACTTGTCGTATATGCACCAAGAGATAAAATAAGCTATATTGAAGATTTAGTTCTGCAATTAGACAAAAATGAACCTTACATTGAATTGACAATCTATATTCTTGAGACAAATGAAAGCTCTTCAGAGACGATAAAAGGCAATGTTTTTAAAATTAATCAAGACGGTATAAAAAAAATAATTTTTATTATTCATATCCTAATATAGGTTTTCAATTCAGGATCTTTTTGAGGCCGAAATAGAGATGTACGAAAAAGCAGAAACTGCTAATTTAATTACTAAGCAGAGTGTGAAAGTTTTGCCAGGTGAAAAAGCTACTTTGTATTTGAAAAGTATAGATACTATATTATTTGTTTCGTCGTACAGGACAGAGTTTAGAACATTGGAAGATGGCATTGAAATAGAAATGACTCCTAAATATTTAAACGACATTTTGCAAATAACTTTTAAAACAAAATCTTCAAATATTATGGATATTAAAAGAGATTCTTATATTATTTCTGAATCGCGATTAGAGACTAAAGTAAATGTATTTCCTTCAGAGGTCTTATTAGTAGCTGATTTAGACATGAGTCAGCTTTATTCTAAAAAAAAGGTGGAACTAGTTTTTTTTAAAAGATTTACCTTTTTTTTGAGATTTTTATTTGGAGACAATGAAAAACGAGATCAAAATAAACGATTGATGATTTTTTTTAACCTCGTCTCTTTTTGATCAAGGGGGGGATGGTATAAAATGAAGAAAAATATCTTTTTGATTGTAATTAGTATACTGTTTTTTTCTTTGATTATTTTTAGTCAAAGTTCTCAGATGTATAACTATGCTATATATTCTATGCTCAACGGAGATAGTAGATCTGAAAGTGTTTTGGGAAGTATTGCAGTTATTCATGGATATTCATTAAATTTTGAATCAAGCGGGGTAGTAGATTTATCTTTTACAATAACGCCTTTAAATAATTTAGGGAATGTTGTAAGAACAAAGATAGTTATTAAAAGCACAAATTTATATTTTGAAGATACTTTTGATTTATTAAAAGGACAAAAAAAATTATATAGCTTCTGTAATGTATAATGTTGATGATGCAGAAAAAAATGCTTGATATATATGTAAACGTTAATGATATTGACAAGTTAGAATTTGTAGGAAGCAAAGAAGAACCTTCTAAGGAAAATAGAGTCACAATTAAAGGCTCTTATATGGATTTTGCTAACTTCAATAAAGATTTTTCTCCTGAGATAGAATTAGAGTTAAATGATATGGTATTTGTTGGAACTAGAAATATTTTAATAGGGAGCAATTAGGTTTTTATTTTGGTGGAATCATTAAAGGTTTGAAATTAGGTATTTATGCTCAAAACGATGCTTTTTATATATTTTTAAATGATAAAACTCATATAGATTCATTTGAATTTATTGCTAATTTTGTACCGTTTGCCTTTTCCGATAATAGTATGGATTTTTATGGAGATTTTAGTGTAGTAACGTATAAACATTTTGATTCTTTTGAGTTATTGAATGAAAAATTAAAAAGTAATTTTATACTAGGCTTTGGTCTATCTTATTTTGAGAAAAAAATATGATTTTGATTTTAATTTTGGTTTGAATGGAAATTATGAGAATATAAATTATAATATGCTTTTTGGATATAATTTTATATCAAATCAAGGTTCTTTTTTTTACAAGTGTATCAATTGATTTTTAAGTAGACAATGAAATAATTAAATGATTAGGTGAAAAAAAATGTTAAAAGTATTTACATTTGGTGAATTCGCTATTTATAAAGAAGATAAAAAAAATTGAAAGCTTCAAGTCAAGGAAAGCTATGGAGCTTTTTTAAGTTTTTGTTATTAAATAAAAATAAGAAGGTTCCTCTTTTAGATATATACGATATTTTTTTGGCCTGGCTTTGATGACGAAAGCGCAAGATTAAACCTAAATACGACCTTGTATTACATAAGAAAACAACTGGATATTAGTAGCGAAGAACTAGGAATTAAGGAAGATTATTGCTTATTTTCAATGAAGGATATTTACATTGATTTTGAAGAATTTCTTAAATTATATGACGAAGCTTTAAAGAAAAAGAGATTAATAGAAGATTATTTTTACTTTTAAAGGCATCTTCTCTTTATAAGGGTGATTTATTTGATGAAAATGTATACGATGAATGGGTAAGGGATCAGAAGGAATATTTCAAGAGGCTGTACATTGATGTTTTGCTTGAAATAGGTTATTTATACGAACAATTAAAGGACAAAATTGATGCCCAATATTACCTACAAAAGGCTTTTTATTATTCACAGCGAGAAGATGCATGGCTTAGTTTGATAAGATTTTATGAAAATAATCATGAAAAAGATAAGGCAATTAGCTTATTTAATCAATACAAAGAATTCTTTGGATATAATGAGTACCCCCCCGTTTCTCAGAAGAATGTTAATTATAGTACTTTAGAAACCCCCCCAAATATAGAAAGAAATGGAAATGTTCTTTCCCTTGATCTATTTAATATTATTTTGGATTTAGAAAGACTTAAAAGAGATAAGGATTATGTAATGATAGAACTAAAATTAAAAAAAGAAAGTAGATAAAAGTATTTTAGATAAGTTTTGTGAGCAAATTAGAAGAGAAGATGTAATTTATTTTGGTGGAGATGAATTGAAAATTATATTTAGAGGTATAAAGGATGTAAAAGAAAGTAGGGAAGTAGTGGTTAAAAAAAAGTATCAGATTTTTTTTAATGAAGAAAAGATTGAATTTTCAATAATCAATGTCGAGTAATGACTTATTTTTGAAATGGGGGGGAGATAGTTATTTATGGATGAAGATACTAGGCTTTCAAAGGGCGAAAGGGATTTTCTTTTATCTGAACTAGAAAAAAAATAACAATGGCTTTTATAAAGATGAGATTAGAGGGTTTGATAAAAGTTCAATTTTACTTTTAGATGAATTAAATGAGTTGATATTTATTATTAATAACGAAGGAAAGATAGTGTTTGTTAATAATATAGTGACAAGTTATGGGTACTCAAAGGAGGAATTAGACAAAAAAAATTTGTTTTTGAGTTTTTCCAAGATAAAACCAAGAACTTATTAGAATACTTTTTTTTAACAAAAAAAATATAAATAAGCTTTGGATTTTTAAAGATCAGTTTTTGGCGAAAAATGGAGATAAAATTCCTTTTGAATTTAAGTTAAAAAAAATTTTTTTTCAAAATGAAATTCTTTATTTTATTTTGATAGGTAGGGATTTGAGCGAGTATGTTCAATATCAAAAAGAGATAGAAAATTTAAAAAGAGATCGAACAATTGCTGAAAAAGCAATTCAAAAATCGGGGATTGGTATTTGGCAATGGGATATTTTAACAGGTAAGATAGTTTATGACGAGATGTATAAATTCTATTAGGATATCAAGTAGATCCATTTAAAGGAAGTTTTGAAAAGATTATGGAACATATTCATGAAGAAGACCAAGAAAAATAATTTATAATATTAAAGAACATTTTTTTTGAAAGATCAGAGACATTCTCATCGTTTTATAGGATAAAAGATGTAAAAGAAGATTATAAATATTTCTTTTCTAGAGGGGGGTTGTTATTGAAAGAGATAGATTAGGGCTTCCCAACTTTATGATAGGTATATATACTTTAGTAAAAGAATGTGAAGAAAGTTTAAAGAGATCGCAGAAGGCAAAAATTATTTGCAGAAAATTATAGATAACATGGATCAAGGTCTAGTCGTTATTGATAGTAATTATAAATTCAAATTAGCTAATACATTTTTTTATACTTCTTTAAATATGCCAGAAAATATTGATTCTATTAAAAATATTGTTGATAAAGATCATATGTCTTTATTTGAAGAAAAGATAAATGAATTAAAGAATAAAAAGGAAGGAACAGTTTCTTTTGAATGTAAACTAATAAATAAAAACAATGAATATGTCTATGCCTTCGTTACTGGGTTATCATATGATGGAGAGGCAGAAGAGATAATTCTAATAATAACCGATATAACTCAAAGGAAAAAGTTTGAAGAACTCCTTAGAAAATATGCGACTATAGATGATTTAACTGATGCATATAATAGAAGAGCAGGGTTTTTAGCTTTAGAAAATCATTAGAAATTGCTAAATTAAAAAAAAGAACCCTTGAGTGTAATTTTATAGATGTTGATAATTTAAAAACGATTAATGATAATTTTGGTCATGATGCAGGGGATTTTGTTTTGAGAAAAATTGCCGATATAATTAGAAATTCTATTAGAGATAGTGATATTTTAATAAGGGTTGGTGGAGATGAGTTCGTATTAGGGTTACCAAGTGCAAGAAAGCAAGATGCCGAAAAGATCGTAAATAGGATCAAAGAAGCTCTTAATAATATAAAAATTGATGAAGATATGAGGATAGATTTAAGCTATGGTATATGTGAATACAATGATTTTGAAAAAGACTTAGATATAGAAGATCTTATAAAAGCAGCAGATAATAAGATGTATGAGATGAAGAAAAGCAAAGATAAAAGCACGTAATCTTGACAGAGTATATTATTAATGTTATAATTAATCAAGATAATAGAATAATCCAACTACGGAGAGGTGACCGAGTGGCCGAAGGTGCTTGCCTGCTAAGCAAGTGTAGAGGTAACTCTACCGAGGGTTCGAATCCCTCCCTCTCCGCCATTGTTTATTGTATGTGCCTGTAGCTCAATTGGATAGAGCGTTGGACTGCGGATCCGGAGGTTGCCGGTTCAAATCCGGCCAGGCACGCCACTATTTTCTATATCAATATTTATGCATATAAAACATCGGCCAATTATGGCCGATGTTTTGAATTTTATACAGCTTTTTGCACTTTTCCTGATTTTAAGCATCTTGTACATACGTATTTTCTTTTGACAGAACCATCTGAAGTGATAATTCTTATCTTTTGCAAATTTGGTGCCCATGTTCTTTTTGTAATAACTTTTGATTTAGCAACGGTATTTCCTGATTTAGGCTCTTTTCCACATATTTCACATTTTCTTGCCACGATTAATTCCTCCCTTAACTATTGCCTTTAAAAACTTTTGAGAATATAAAGATTATAGAGAATTGTTAACAATAATATACTGCCTACAAACACTTATTGTTCTTCATTGATGTCTTCTTCTAACATGGCTTCTTCGTCTTCAAACGACATTGGCTTTACAATTGGAAATGGAATAATGTCTCTTATTGTTGGTGTATCTGTTAAAAGCATGCAAAATCTATCAATACCTATTCCTAATCCACCAGTAGGGGGGGAAGTCCATATTCTAAAGCTCTTATAAAATCAAGATCCATCATTTGAGCTTCTTCATCACCCAATTCTTTTAGTTTCATCTGATTTTTAAATCTTTCAAATTGATCTTGAGGATCATTAAGTTCTGAGAAGGCATTTGCTATCTCTTTACCATTTATTATTAGCTCAAATCTTTCCGTGAGTCTAGGATCATCTCTTTTCCTTTTCGCTAAGGGTGAGATTTCTATAGGATAATCTATTACAAATGTTGGTTGTATCAATTTGTCTTCGACTAAATCCCATATTTTATCAATATAGTGGTATCTATCTTCTATTTCTACAGCTTGGCCTTTTTCTTTCAAAAAGTTTTTTTAGCTCTTCATCAGTGGATTCAAGTATATCGATGCCAAGATTATCTTTGATAAAATCACACATTTTAACTCTTTTGAACGGAGGTTTAAAGTCTAACTCTTGTCCTTGATAGATTATCTTTGATGTTCCATGGATTTTATTTGTAACATGACATAGTAATTCCTCTGTTAGATTCATTATATCGTTATAATCTGCATAAGCTTGATAAAGTTCTATAGTAGTAAACTCTGGATTATGTTTGTTGGAAACTCCCTCATTTCTGAAAATTTTACCAATTTCATAAATTTTTTTCCATTCCTCCAACAACCATTCGTTTCAAGTGTAGTTCAGTAGCTATTCTTAAATACATATCTATGTCATAAACATTTAAATGTGTGATGAATGGTCTTGCATTAGCTCCACCCATTACTGTCTGAAGGACGGGTGTTTCTACTTCTAAGAATCCTCTTTCATTTAAAAAAATCTCTTATGTACTTTATAATTAAGAATCGGGTTCTGAATGTATCTATTACATCGTCATTAGCAATCATATCAACATATCGTTGTCTGTATCTAATTTCTTTGTCCTTTAAGCCATGCCATTTTTCAGGAAGAGGTCTTACAGCTTTTGATAATAGTTCTAATTCTAATGCTAATAGTGTTAATTCTCCAGTCTTTGTTTTGAAAGGGTAACATTTAATGCCTATCCAATCACCGGTATCAATATATTTTTTTGAAAAAAAATCGTAACTTTTTTTCACCAACTTGATCTAATCTAATGTATGCCTGTATTCGCCCAAAGTCATCTTTTAGATCAGCAAAAGCAGATTTACCATGTTTTCTTATAGTCATTATTCTCCCGGCATAATTAAAGATTTCATTTTCTAAAAGTTGTTCGGGTTTAATCCTACTTTCAAATAATTCTTTTATCTGTTGAGAATTGTAATCTTTGGTAAATTTATATTTATATGGTTCAAACCCCCCCTTTTCTCTTAGTTCTGTTATTTGGTTTAATCTTTGTTTTCTTAAGTCCATTATTTGCCTCCTATATTGCTTGAGTTCTTCATATTAAAAAAATGTCTTTTATTTCAATCTTTTTATAGTCACCTTTCGCGGTTTTAATTTTTATGATGTCTCCTTTTTACGACCTAAAATTGCTCTTCCTATAGGTGAATCGACACTAATTTTCTTTTCTGAAAGGTTAGCTTCTTGAGCAGTAACTAAGATAAATTCTTGATCTTGATTTAAACGATAATCTTTGATTTTGACACGTTTTCCTAAATCAACTTTTGAATTATCTGAATTTCCATTGTTTTCAATTACTTCAGCATGATCTAGAATATACTCTATCTCTTTATTCTTGAGTCTATTTTCCTTGTTCATTTTTAGCTTCTTCATATTCACTATTTTCTGACAAATCTCCAAGTTCTCTTGCTTCTTTTATTCTTTCAGCAATTTCTCCCATTAGCTTCTTTTTTTAACTCATCTCTTTCTTTCTTGAGTTTCTCATACCCTTCGCGGGTAAGTTTGTACACTTCTTCGGCCACTTTTGATTTCCTCCCTCAGTTATCCTTTAATTCTTTAATAGCGTTTAAAAATCCATCAAGATCGCGAAATTCTCTATAAACAGAAGCAAATCTAACATATGCTACTTGATCAATTTGTTTTAGTTGTTCCATAACTTTATCTCCTATTTCAGACGAAGAAATTTCAGACTTACCACTTTTTCTTAGTTGTTCTTCAATATTGTCAACGATTTCTTCTATTTGCTCAGTTGTTACAGGAGTTTTTTTCACAAGCTTTTACAATACCTAGCATTAGTTTTTGTCTGTTATATAATTCGCGTCTGCCGTCTTTTTTTGATTATTCTTATGTTATTTTGTTCATATCTTTCATATGTAGTAAATCTGCCTTCGCATCGAAGGCATTCTCTTCTTCTTCTTATAGAAGAACCTTTTCCAACTGGTCTTGAATCAAGAACCTTTGTCTCTTCAAAACCACAAAAGGGGCATCTCACAATCGCACCGCCTTATTCGAGTCTTTTTATAAAATCAATCATTTTCCCCAGCGCTATCTAAAGAATTAGCAATCTTAGAAATTTTATTGAACTTATGATATAGTGTGGATTTTTAATTCCAAGTGCTTCAGCAATCGTACTTAAGCTAGCTTCACGGTTATTTAAACGATAAAATGCTACTTGTTTAAGATCGTCGGGTAAACTCTCAAGACCGATTGTTTTATCTATTGTCAGTATATCGTTGATCTGTTTCAAGGAACTTTTTACAGTTTTTTTCTGCATTAGCTGAGATTAAGTTTACGGTTCTAGTAACGTTGCCTCTTATGTTTCTTACACCTATTAGCTTGTATAATTCAGAAACTGCCTCTTTAGCTCCTAGTAATTCCAATATATTTAAAATATCTTCTCTTGCTTTGATATATATTTTTGCCTTTTCATCTTTAATCAAAAGATTAGCTTTTACCCCAACAAGGTCTCTAAAAGTTTTAGCTATATCGTTAAGAAAGCTTTTATTGATTTTTTTGTAAGTTGAATTCCATATGGTATGAGTTTTTTTACGGAAATTGAACCACAAGAAAGAAACAACCCCTTCAAAAAAAAGAACCAAAAATAAGAGGATCTTTTTTTCAAAAAGGGTGGAAATTTATCTTTTTCAAATGAGAAACAAAAATCTTTTAAGCTTTTTTTTCTATAAGTTCTTTGTTTAGATAAACTATTCCTGTGCTTCCTAAGTCTAATCTTTTATCGTTATAGGATTTGTATTCAATTTTTTTTCAGGATAAAAAAAATCTTTGTAATTTTATACAATCTTTTTAAACTATTCATTGACGTAGCTTTTATCTTTATTAACTTTTCGTTATGATATTCGAAACTTTCTCCTCTACCTACACAAAAACTATCCGCTTCTGGAAATAGAATTTTGGAGTTAACTAAAGAAAGTTTAACTTTTTCGGAAAATGAACTCAATTTATACATTTTACAATCAACTCAGAAATTTTTTTTGGATCGTGCCTAACAATAGGTCTTTCTTGATTTATTATATATACCAAATCAGATTTGATCAGCCTTTGATCACCATCAATATCTATTAAAACTTGGGTTGCACCCATTTCCTTGTATCTATCTATAACTTGTATGGGTAAATTAGAACTATTCGCAATTATATAATCCAATCTTTGCCCAAGATAATTTTCTATTTCATTAACATGATCCTTTAAGGTGTAACCAGTAGTTTCTCCTGGTTGAGTCATAATATTTGCTACGTAAACCTTTTTATTATGATTTGTATTGATGGCATTTCTAATACCATCAACCAATATATTTGGAATGATACTAGTATATAGACTTCCCGGACCCAAAACTATCAAATCAGCGTTTTTTTATAGCTAAGACACTTTCTTCAAATGCTTCAGCATTTCCATCAAGCCAAATTCTTTTTATTCTTTTATTTTTAGAAACTATACAAGTTTCTCCAAATGAGATTTCCCCCCCATCTTCAAATTCTGCAGCTAACCTTATCAAATCCAACGATGAAGGATACACCCTTCCTTTAATTTTTAGTGCTTCAGATAACGTTTTTATAGCTAAAGGGAAATTGTTATTATTCATCCGGGTTAATGCTAACAAAATAATGTTACCAAGATTATGATTTTTTTAAGAATCCTTCATTAAATCTATAATCAAGTAATTTCGTTAATAGAGATTCTTTTTCAGCTAAAGCCAAAATGTTATTTCTAATATCTCCAGGAGGAGGTATCTCAAAATCGTTTCTTATAGCGCCAGAGCTCCCACCATCATCGGTTACAGTTACTATAGAAACAACATCAATATCTTTATACCATTTTAAACCTCTTAAGATTTGACTAAGCCCAGTTCCTCCACCAATAGTTACTATGTTTTCATACATCTCACCAACAAGAATAATTTATAAACTGTTAATTATTTAGTCTTTCTAAATCTCTGTGTGTGATTGACACTTCTCTACCATCAGCTTTTAGTATATCATAAAGTTTTTGCGCAACATAGACGGATCTATGTTGGCCACCCGTGCATCCAATACAAAAATAAGCTTCAAATCGTCCACTTTCTGAATATTTATCTTGAATAAATTTAGCAAAATCAACTAGTTTGTTGATTGTCTCGTTGGTCTCTGGGAATTGTTCCAAAAAAATTAATTACTTTTTCGTCTAATCCTGTTAGCTGATACATCTCAGGAAAATAAAATGGATTAGGTAAATATCGAACATCAATTAAATAATCAGCAATAGAGGGAATTCCTTCTTTAAATCCAAAACTTATAATATTTAACCTTAATTTTCTCATATTTTCATTAATATATTTAAAGAAATCTTTTTTTTAACTCAGTAGGTTCGATTGATGTTGTGTCTATTACAATGTCACATAGTTTTTCTATTTTACTCATTATTTTTATTTCTTCATCAATAGCTATTTCTAGTGATTTTTCAAGTGGATGTATTCTTCTGGATTTTTTTGTATCTATCAATTATTGTAGGTTTATCGGCTTTTAAAAAAAACTTTATGAATTTCCATATTACACTTTGCTAATTTTTCTACGTTATTAAACACATCATACAAACTCTCAGGGTCCTTCCACCTTATATCACTCACAATTGCAAGCTTTTTAACATTACTAGTACACAGAATATTTAAAAAAAATGTTCAATTAAGTTAGGAGGAACATTATCTACGGTGAAATATTGTTCGTCTTCTAAAGCCCTCAACAATGTAGATTTTCCTGCCCCTGATAACCCTGTTATTAAGAACACTACTGGGTTATTTTCACAATTAATCATCCTTTGTAGAATTATTGTTTTGTATTAATAAGATTTTTTTTCTCTGTAAAGTTTTGTTTTTGACAAATCAATCTTTCTGAAAACCGGTTTATAATAAACATCATACATGAAAGCTTTTGAAAGAGTTTCAAATTTTTCAACATTTCCCGTTATATAGTAATTCACCTTTATATTTCCAGTATTTTTACTTAATTGAACTTCTTGAGATAAAACATCAACAATGCTACCTGCTGGGTCTAAAATTAATGAGTTTGTATATTTTTTTTATTTGTTTTTCTAATATTGGATAGTGAGTACATCCAAGAATTACTTTTTTTTATATTTGGATTTATAGTCTCTCAAATAAAACCTTAAAACAGAGTCGGCCATTTGACCATACCAATATCCTTCTTCGATTAAAGGAACAAAAAGGGGGGGGCACGCCTTTTCTTCGTATTTCATTAAGCCTTTTTTTAGTTAATAGTTCTTTGTATACCCCCCCTAATTTGACTGTATTTTCAGTAGCTAAAAGTAGCACAGAATCGTTTTTTTTCTACTTTTTCAACTGCATTTTCTATCAAACTTATATAGGTAAAATTATAGTTTTCTAGATTAAAGTTAGTTTTTTTGATTATAGAATCTGTGGTATTACAAGCAGATATGAGAATATCAACATCTAAAGAATCAAAAAAAAGATAGAATCTTTTCTAAATTAGAAATAAGAAAAGAAATAGGTTTAGAACCGTAAGGAACATTTAAACTATCTCCTAAATAAATGTATTGATGATTTCCAAAATTATTAATAACCTTTTTAAAACAGTTAGTCCACCAATACCCGAATCAAAAAAAACCGATCTTCATTTTTCATCCCAGCTCACTGATTTATCTTCATCGTTATTTTCAGGTGTTTCAATGAATGGATTTAGCGTTGTATTTAAGGATTTACTAAATTTAGCAATCAAATCTTTTATTTCTTGCCTAGTTTTAATTGTATTTAACTTTTCATTAAGTAACATTAATAACAAAATGTAATCAATTTTATCTGAACCTATTTTTCTAGAATAATCTTCAACTTCAGATTTAATTTCTTCTAAAATTTTATTGATAACTTCTTCAGGTTCATTTACTTTGTACCTGTAGTTTTTACCTAAAATATTGACTTCGACACTTCTATAATTTTTCATTACAATCAATCCTTCAAAAAAAGATCTATAAATCAATATGAACCATTAGAATTTTCACCTTGAACAGGATTATTAGTTTCAAAAGAACTATCATAATTTGGATTTAAGAAATCCTCTCCAACACGCGAGATTAGAGTTGTTTTTAGTTGATTTAAATAATTTTCAACTTCTTCGTTTTTCCTTTTAATTTCTTCTAACTGTCTGCTTAACTCTTCTTTTTCGCTGTTTAGTTTTTCGTATTCATTAAATAATTCGTCATATTGAGACTTAAGGGTATTTCTTTCTTTTTTTAGCTCGTTGTACCTATCTGCCAAGGTTTCCAACATGTTTTCTAAATCCCTCAAGATTTCCATTCTGTTTTCCCCCTTTTTATTTATTAATTTGTATTAAATAAAGTATTTATTTAAATACTTTATGCTTTTATTATAACATAAGTAAATGAAAATATATTGAAAGATAGCAAACTTTCAAGCAAATATAATTGCTTTGAACTTCAATTTATATTATAACATAATATGGCTATTATGTTATAATATTCAAATTGAGTTAATACTAATGGGAGGGAGATTTATGGGCGCTGTGACAAGATTATTTTCCGTAATTAGTGGGGCATAGGTCTTATTTTCACAATCTTTCTGGTTTTTAATGTCTTAGAGAAATCTCCTGGTGATGAAAATATGCAAAAGTTATCTAAAGCTATTCAAGTTGGAGCAAAATCATTTATAATTGCCGAATATAGAATTCTTTTTATTGTACTTGCTTTGTTATCAATATTTTTGTGGAGGATTAGTTCTCATTCAATGGCGATATCTTTTTTTGATGGGTTCTTTATTTTCAGCATTAGCAGGTTATTTAGGTTTATCTATTGCTACAAGGGCAAATTCAAGAACTACTTATGGAGCAACAAAAGGTTTAAAAGATGCTTTGGCTATTTCTTTTAATGGTGGCGCTGTTATGGGTATGACCGTTGTTTCGCTTGGGCTGATTGGGTTGGGTGGCGTTTTTTTTCTTTTCGATGGGAATATTGAGATGATGAGTGGTTATGCAATGGGTGCTTCCTTTACAGCTTTATTTGCAAGGGTAGGTGGAGGTATATTTACAAAAGCTGCAGATATTGGTGCGGATTTGGTTGGTAAAGTAGAAGCAAATATTCCTGAAGATGATCCTAGAAATCCTGCAGTTATTGCAGATAATGTTGGAGATAATGTCGGTGATGTTGCGGGTATGGGTGCGGATTTATATGAATCATATGTTGGAGCTATTTTTTTCTGCCTCAGTTTTAGGAGGCATTGATTATTCTATTAAAGGAGCAATATTTCCTTTTTTTTGTAGCTTCTTCTGGTCTTTTACTTTCTATACTAGGTATTATTTTGGTTAATTTGTTTATTAAGAAATCGGATAATGTTGAACCTCAAAAGGTATTGGATTTTGGAACGTATATAACCTCTTTTTTTCAGGCAATAGCGGTTATTATTCTATCTAAAATAATTTTAGGTTCTTTCAAACCAGCTTTAATTGCTATTTTAGGAATGATGGTAGGTATCCTTATTGGCGTTGTAACAGAATATTATACTTCTAAAAACCTATAGATGATCTTGCTAAAAGCGCTCCGTCAGGGCCTGCTCCGTTAATTATTAATGGTTTAGCTTTGGGGATGGAATCGACGCTACTTCCGGTTCTTTTTATTGGCATAAGTATTGTTTTATCTTTTAAATTGTATGGATTATATGGAATTGCAATTGCTGCTCTCGGAATGCTTTCAACATTAGGAATTACTCTTTCAATTGATGCATATGGGCCTATTGCCGATAATGCTGGCGGTATTGCCCAAATGGCTAAGTTGGATCCTCATGTCAGAGAGATTACAGATAAATTGGATACAGTAGGGAATACTACCGCGGCTATAGGAAAAGGGTTTGCAATAGGATCAGCTGCATTAACTGCTTTGGCTCTTTTGCATCCTACACTCAAGAAGTTAATATATCAGTAGTTGATTTAAACCATGCAAATGTTTTTGTGGCATTATTAGCTGGAGCTATGCTTCCTTTCCTTTTTTTTCGTCTCTAGTTTTGAAAGCTGTTGGTAAGGCTGCAAATTTGATGGTAGAAGAGGTAAGAAGACAGTTTAAAGAGATTGTTGGATTAATAGACGGAAAAGCAGAACCGAATTATGGAAAGTGTGTTAAAATAGCTACTAGTGGAGCATTAAAACATATGGTTTTACCTTCTCTCATAGCTATTATCGCTCCTATACTTACTTATTTATTATTAGGAAAAGAAGCGGTTGCTGGAATGTTAGCTGGTGCCACAGTTTGTGGAGTAATGTTAGCTATTTTTATGGCTAATTCTGGTGGGGGGGCTTGGGATAATGCGAAAAAAAACAATTGAGAGTGGAGAGTTAGGGGGAAAAGGTTCTTTATCTCATAAGGCTTCAATAGTTGGAGATACTGTTGGGGATCCTTTAAAAGACACTGCAGGGCCATCTATAAATATTTTGATAAAACTTATGTCAATTGTTTCAATAGTAATAATTCCGATTCTAGAAGTATTTTTAAGTTGAATTTTTTTTCAGAAGTTAATTATGTGAACATATATGGCTTATTTTATTATTAATTTATGTAAACGCTAAAAATCGAAAGAGGTGATAAGTGGTGAAAAGAATAGGTGTTTTGAATGTGGGTGGGGGGGATTGTCCCGGTCTTAATGCAGTGATAAGGGCGTTAATAGTAAAAGGCGCTCATGAAGATGTGGAAATTGTAGGAGTATACGATGGATTTATGGGATTGGTTGAAGACAAGATGAGTATATTAGCTAAGGAACACGTTTCTGGTAGATTACCTGAAGGAGGATTCGTTTTAGGTTCTTCTAAATATGATCCTACAGCTAATCCCGAGGATCTTAAAAAAAACTTAAAAATAATTTTTCAAAGTATCAGATAACTTCTTTAATTTTATTGACAGGACATACAGGAACTAATATAGCTTTAAAATTAGCAGATGAAGGGATCCCTTCGGTTATTATTCCCGCTACAATAGATAATGATTTAAATTGGACCGATTTGAGTATAGGTTATTTGACTGCCCTGCAAACTGTAAGTGATGCTTTAGACAGACTTCATTCTACAGCAAGTGCTGGTCATAGGGTTATAGTAGTCGAAGTTGGTGGTGATGAATCTGGTTGGTTAGCTATTATAGGAGGTATGGTTGGCGGAGCAGATTATATTATAACCCCCCCAGAGGTAGATTTTGTACCTACTCAGTTAGTAGAAAATATAAAAAGAAGATACGATATAGGTAGAAGATTTTCACTGGTAGTTGTTGAGGAAAAGGTAAAATTGCCAGAAGAAATAAAAAAATATTGTAAAAGATCCAAAAATAAGAAGTTTTATGAGGCCTTCTGAGCTAGTTGCAGAATATATAAAGGAACATTTTGAAAATATTGAATGTAGGACCGTAAATTTAGATTATTTACAAAGGGCTGGAACTCCTACATCTTTTGATAGGTATCTTGCATTTAAGTTTGGATTTAGTGCAATAGATGCTGTTAAGAAAGGAAAAACCAACATTGCCTTAGGTTTAAAAGGATTTGACGTTGTTGAAACCCCTTACAAAAAGGAAATATTACAAAATAAAGAAGTTGATATAGAGATATATAAAATGGCAGAATTATTTTTTTTAAGAAAAATAATTTAGCGGTGTATTCGCACCGCTAAATTTCAATTTCAAAGGAGAAAGAAATTGAAAAGAAGGGTATAGTATTGCCATATGGTCCTGACCAATTTTCTTTTTCTTTCTTGCGTTCATCGTCATAAGGAGTTTCTAGATCAATTTCCCCTTTGAGGTATCTTTCAATTATAAATTTATATTTAACTTTATTGTCGAATATGTCTAATCCGACAAGAAAGCCTTCCATATCGTTACCATAATCAAAACCTATAGGAATTTCATGAGAATTGTATTTTGCTGTATACTTTAAATAAGGTAGCCATTGATTATACATCCATGTATATATTTTGTAGTATTCAAATTTTGGAGAAATATAAAGATTATTATATTTTTTTTAACAAATCTTGTTCCTACTCCCCAAGCTAAAGCTGTGGGTTTGTAATCTTCCGCTCCGGATTCAGTTTCTGGTACTAGAAAATCATCAACTGCGAGTTGTCCGTATAATTGCCATCCTTTTACAGGTATTAAAGAAAAGTCTACACCAAGCATACTGTTTGAGTATCCTTCTCCTAGTGTGTTATGAAAAATGCCAAATGGATTAGCGTCAGCTAAGTCAGGATATTTTCCACCTACTAATTTTAATTCATTTAACGATAATCTCAGTTTTTCAAACAATATAAGTTCTACTCTATGAATAAAAAGGGCTTTTGAAGGTTCTGAGTAACCAGTTTTTGAACGATATCTATCTGAATTTCTATCAAAAGAAGTATCTTTTTGTCTCAAAAATTCTTCTTCTGTAAGATAAGGGTTAAAAAAAATATGCTCCTGAAACAACTTTAAGCGTGTGGGCGTCATAACCTCCCATAAATCCTGTAACGTAGGGAAGAGAATCAGAAAGATATACGCCTCTTTCAAGATCAGACCAATTAGTTTGAAATAATCCGGAGACTATCCAAACAATGTCATTAGAATAAGATATAAAAAAAAGGATAGATTTCCAATCCTTCTGAGAGTGATATTGGATATGGAGTGATATTTGTAAAATCTTTACCCTCTACTATTGATTGTATAAGTGTTTTTTTCATTAAGGGCAATTGTTGAAAATATCATTGAAGATAAAAAAAAGCATAAAAACAGTTGTTAAAACAATTATTTTTGAGTTTTTCATAATAACCACAACCTTATGAAAAGTGGGTATCAAAATAAATTATAGTCTATTTTAATAAGCCCCCAACACCAACCAATCCATCACCTAGATGAACCAAGGCTACAGATGAGATTTCTCCTGTAAAAATTTTCTTTGGATTAAGGTGTTCTAATTTTGACATGATGTAATCAAAGTAATGCTGAGTTTCTCTTTTTTTCTCCAGATTTTGCGACTGCCAAAAATTCAAGTTTCTTTTCTCCAACCCATTGAAGAAAAGAATCAATCATCTTATCAATAGCCTTGTTTATTCCTCTTGCCCTTCCTACTTCATGAAACTCTCCCTCTTCGTTGATAGAAATTATTGGTTTAACGTTTAATATCTCTCCCAAAGTGCCGGATACTTTTCCTATTCGTCCTCCTGCTTTTAGATATTTCAAGGTAGGTACAACAAAAAAAATACTTTTGATTTTCCATTTATTAGTGAATCTAATTGTTCTCTTATGTAATCAAAACTTTTCCTTCTTCAATGTATTCAGCTACTTTACTTACTATCATAGCTGCTCCTAGAGAACCACTATTTGAATCTACAACTTCTATCGTTATATTTGGATGTATCTTTTTTTTATCTCATTGGCAGTTGAATAAAATAATCCAAAAGTGCCACTTAATTTCTCTGGCACAGTTATTACAAAGATTTCATTATATCCTCTTTCAATAAGTGATTTATAAGCATCAAAAATATCTTCTCGACTAGGTAAAGATGTTTGAGGAGTTGAATGCTCCATCGCTTCTATGACTTCTTTTTGAGTTATTTCCAAACCATCTTTGTATTCTTTGCCATTAATTATAACCTTTAAAGGTACCATTTTCACAAAATCCTTTTTAAGTATTTCTGTAGGGGTGTCGGTTGCCGAATCACATATTAATCCTATCAATAGTTGATTCCTCCTTTTTAATATTTTTCAAAAACTCTTCTTCACTCAAAATAGTTATTCCATACTGTCTAGCCTTATCTAGTTTTGAACCCGGATTTTCTCCGACTACAAGTATATTTGTCTTTTTTTTGTTAGATTATCAGTAAATGTTCCACCTTTTGATTCAACATATTCAGCAAATTCTTGTCTAGTCATTCTAGATAATGCCCCCCCAGTCTGACAAACTAGTAACCCACTGAGAGGCCCTTTTTTTCTTTTTCTTGGTATCCAAAATTAACGCCAGCGTCTTTTAATTTTTGGATTATCAATTTTACTTCATTTTGAGAGAAGAAATTAATAATAGCTTGTGCTGTATCTTCACCAATGCCTTCAACCTCTAATAGTTCATCAAAATTAGCATTCATAAGATTTTCTAAAGTTTTAAAATGTTTCGCTAAATCTTTCGAGGTCTTGGTTCCAACATTAGGAATTCCTAATGAATTGATTAGTCTGTATAGTTCTCTATTTTTAGAATGTTCAATTTGAGTTAGCACATTTTTAATTGTTTTATCTCCAATTCCTTTTCCTAAACTTCTGATCTTATTTTCATCTAAGTAATATATATCTGCAATATCTTTTAATAATCCTGCATCTACCATACGTTTTAGCAGTTTTTTTTCCTAGACCTTGAATGTTCATAGCGTCTCTTGAAACAAAGTTTTCAAGTACTCTAACCAATTTTTCTGGGCAAGAAGGGTTGAGGCATCTTATGGCAACCTCGTCACTCTTTATTTTCCCAACTTTTCCACCACATACAGGGCATTTTTCTGGAGGGACAATTTCTTTTTCATCACCTGTTCGTTTTTCTATTACTGGTCCTATAACTTGAGGTATAATTCCTCCCGCTTTTTCTACAAGAACATAATCTCCTTCTCTTATATCTCTTTCTTTTATGTATTCAAAGTTATGTAGACTAGCTCTTTGACTGTGGTTCCTTCAAGATGAATGGGGGTTAAATTCTGCAACAGGTGTTATGATTCCTGTACTTCCTACTTGAAAGTGAATTTTTATTAACTTGGTTTCTTTTTGTTCTGAAGGGAATTTTAAAGCTATAGCCCAGCGAGGAGATCTCACGGTTTCTCCAAGTGCTCTTTGCAATTCAAATTCATTGACTTTAACTACTATTCCATCTACGTCGTACTCTAATTCTCTTCTTTTTTTGTCCATTCTTTCCAGTATTCAATAACTCCTGAGATATTTTCTTGTTTTCTGCTATGGGGATTGGTCTTAAATCCCAACTCTTTTAAATATTTTAAGGCCTCTTCTTGAGTCTTAAGATTATAATTTTCAGGATATATTATGTAATACATAAAAGAATCTAATTTTCTTTTAGCAACTTCTTTACTATCAAGAAGTTTCAAGGTTCCAGCAGTTGCATTTCGGGGGATTTGCAAAAAACTTGAAGGCCGTTTTTTTTCACGTTCAGCATTTATTCTGGCAAATTCTCTTGTTGGCATGAATATTTCTCCTCTGACTTCTATATCAACTTGTTTTTTTTCAATCTTAAAGGTATGCTCAAAATAGTTTTGATATTTTCAGTAATGTCTTCGCCTGTAATGCCATCTCCTCTTGTTATTCCTTGGTTTAAGATTCCATTTGAGTATCTAAGTGCCACAGAGACACCATCTATTTTTAATTCACTCATATAATCAATTTGAGATCTGTTTAAGTTTCTTAAAACCCTTTCATGAAATTCTAATATATCAACTTCATTGTATGTATTATCAAGAGAAAGCATGGGAACTGAATGTGGTACTTTTTTTTAAATTCATCTAATACTATGCCACCAATGCGTTGAGTAGGAGAATCAGGAGCCTTTAGTTCAGGGTACTTTTTTTCTAATTCAAGAAGTTCTTTAAAAAGCTTGTCATATTCTTCATCTGAAATTATGGGATTTGCTAATACGTAATAACGATAATTATGTTCTTCAATTTCTGATTTGAGTTTTTCGTATCGTTCTTTAACATCTTCAGGAACAGGCAAGGTAAAGCCTCCTTCTAAACATTTTAATTATATAATTAAAAGTATGAATTAATGTACACTTGATAAACAATGTAAAGAAAATTCACATATAACAGATATCTTCTTAATTATATCATATGGGTTAGTGTTTATTTGCAATTTGTGTAATTTATTTAGTATAATGATAAAGATAGCTAATTTATAACTTTATATCTATTTTTGCAAATATTGTATTTCAAAAAGATACTTAGTAATGGAAGGAGGATGAACCATGGAAATATTACTATTTGCTATTGTAGGTTTTTTTTAGCTCAACTAATTGATGGGGCACTGGGGGGGATGCTGTATGGAATTTCATGCAATACATTACTCCTGGCTTTGGGGATTCATCCTGCTTTGGCTAGTGCAAGCGTTCATATATCTGAGGTTTTTACGACAGGGGGGGTCTCTGGACTTGCTCACTGGAAATTTGGCAATGTAGACAAAGAAAAAGTTAAGAAATTATTACTACCAGGAATTATAGGTGGAATAATCGGAGCTTTTTTTTGTTATCAAATCTTCCATTAAATATTATTAAGCCAATCGTTTCAGTTTACTTGTTGATTGTTGGAATAAAGATCATTTATATGTTTTACTAAGCCTAAAAAGAGAATGAAAAATTAAAATTAAGACCTTTGGCTTTTTTTTGGAGGTTTACTTGATGCAATAGGTGGAGGAGGCTGGGGACCTATTGTTACTTCAACATTGGTTTCAAATGGTCATACGCCGAGTACCACAATCGGTTCTGTCAATTTAACAGAATTTTTTGTTACTATAGCTCAGTCTGTAACTTTTTTTCTTTTTTTAACTAATTTTAATTTTAAAATAATATTAGGTTTAATTATAGGTGGTGTACTCGCTGCTCCATTAGCAGCTTATCTAACAAAAAAAGCTTCCATCAAAAATCCTTTTATTAGCTGTTGGAATAGGAGTTTGTTTTTCTAGTATAAGGGGATTTGATTAATGCATTTTAAGTACTATGTTTGTATTCTTGGAATCAATATTGTTAAATGACTAAAGCTCAATCAATTATTATTGTTCCATTATTATCAGCAGTAGTTATTATATAAGAGCTATTTACGTTAAAGCTTGAAAAAGTATTAATCATTGATTGAGCGATGTTCTCTTCGTTTGAATTTGAAAAAGCTATTATTGACGATCCTGAGCCGCTAAGAGCAACGCCAAGTGAGCCTTCTTTATATGCGCTATTAACAACATCATAAAACCAGGAATTAACTTTGCTCTATAATTTTGATGTAATCTATCTTGAAAAGCAAGTGAAAGATAAGAGTAATCCATCGTAATTAGGGATGCAGTTAGTAATGATGCCCTACTAAGATTAAATATAGCATCTTCACGTGTAATCTCAGTTGGAAGTATCTTTCTTGCTTCTTTTGTTTTTATTTTTATTTCGGGAATTACAACAATAATTTTTAGTGATTCATCAACGCTAATCTTTTTAAAAATAATTTTATTGTTTTCAATAATTGTTATATTAAATCCTCCATTTAAAGCAGGGACTATATTGTCAGAGTGTCCTTCTATTTTGTATGCAAGGTCGAGAATTTCTTCGTTATTCATAGGATTATCTAGAATTTTATTACTTGCTAGAATGCCTGCAAGTATTGCAGTAGCACTGCTTCCTAACCCTCGCGAAAAAGGTATGTTTATTTCTTCTGTTATTCTTATGCCTGGAATATCTTTGTTAAACATCTCAAAAGTTTTTTTTCATTGCTACATAAACCAAATTATCTTCTTGACTTACAGGAATTTCTTTATTTTTAAACTTTACAATGAATTCAAAACCGTGTGGTATTTCATCAAAGATAAAGGTGTTGTAGAGCTTTAAAGCGAGTCCAAAACAGTCAAATCCAGGACCTAAATTCGCTGAAGTAGCTGGAATTCTTATTTTAAACAAGTTAAAACCTCCTAAATATACGCTAATAAAAATAATATTTCCTTAATAATTAGGGTACTCTTTGTCCTAAAGCCGCTTCATAAATTATATACCATTGTTCAGGATCCATTTTAATTTCTAACGCATCAACAGCATTTTTAAGCCTTTGAATTTTTCCACTACCTGAGATAGGAATTATACCCACTGGATGGTTCAGCAACCATGCATAAACTATAGTATCTAATGATTCAGTATTAAAATCTTTGGCAACTTCTTTTAAGGCGTTAGTTATTCTCTTACCTTTATCATCGTTTATATTAAAGAGTTTTCCTCCAGCTAGAGGTGACCAAGCCATTGGGTTAATATTTTTTTTCCATCAAAAAGTATATATTATCGTTTTGGAAATGTTCTAAATTGTATGGGGATATTTCAATTTGATTTGTAACTAGGTTTAAGTTCATTTTTGATTGTAAGGTTTTAAATTGCTGAATAGTGAAGTTTGAAACTCCAAAATATAACACCTTTCCAGCTTTGCTTAATTGATAAAAAGCTTCTGCAATCTCTTCTGGATTCATGAAAGGATCGGGTCTATGGATAAGCAAAAGGTCGATATAATTAGTATTAAAATTTTTTTAAAGATTGGTCTACAGATTCTAATATATGTTCTTTTCTCGTGTTATAATGTGCAACACGTCTAGGAAATTTCTCGTTTTTTTTAACATAATTCCACATTTTGTTACTATCTGAATTTTGTTTCTGAGTGAAGGATTATCTTTTAATATATTTCCAAAAATGGCCTCACAAGTGTGATTTCCATATATATCTGCATGGTCAAACGTAGTTACACCCAAATTAATACATTTTTGAACAAATTCTTCTAATTCTGTTTTTGTAAAATTCCATTGATTTAATCTCATCATACCTTGTACAATACGGGAAAATTTTAATCCACTTTTTGAAACACTAATTGTCATTTCCATAATTTATCTCCTCTATCCATCTTTTACAAATTTTTAAACCTTCACTAGCATCTTTTGCATATGCATCACATCCAAAGTTATTTGCTAATTGTTTGTTCATTGAAGCCCCACCTGCAATAATTTTGACAGGAAAACTCAATTTTCTAACCTCGTTTACTACTTCTTCAATCTTTCCTATCGTAGTTGTCATCATAGCTGATAAACCTAGTATTTGAGGTTTTTCTTTACGTACAGCTTCAACAATTTTTTTGTGTTTCAACGTCCTTTCCTAAATCGATAACTTCAAAGTTTGAGCTTCTTAACACTGTGGCGACAATATTTTTGCCAATATCATGTATGTCACCTTCTACAGTTGCAATAACTACCTTTGCCTTTTTTTGTTTCTGACTCGCCAATGAATTGGTTTATGTAGTCAAAAATAGGTTTTACAGTATCAGAGGCTAATAATAATTCTGGCAAGTAAATTTTTCCTTCAGAATATAGATCCCCTATTTGTTCCATAGCCTTTGCTAAGATATTCTGACTAATTTCTAAAGGTTCTTTCTCTTCTAACTCTTTTTGTATTATTGTTTTGAGGTTTTCTTGGTTTCCTTGTAAAATATTTTCTACTAATTTATCTCTATTTTCTATTTTATTTTCTATTACTAGATTTCCATCTAATAATTGATTTCCTTTAAGAATGTTCATAAGCAGTGAATCTTCAGGATTCATGATTGCAGAGTTTAAACCATTGTATATAGCTCTTGACAAAAATGCCGCATTAATTTGACTTCTGTTGGGGAGTCCAAAGCTTAAATTAGAAAGTCCAATTATTGTGTTAAAATTGTGTGAAGAAAGAAGTTTAATAGTGTCTAAAGTGATGTTTGGATTGTAGTTTGCTGCAACTGATAAAACTAATGGATCAACAATAAATTGCTTTTTACTAAATCCAAGTTTTTCAAGTTCTTTCCATTTTGTTTGTATTAATTGAAACCTTTCTTCTGCAGATTCAGGAATATCTTTCCCCATTGCAAGTATTATTAGCAAGCCACCGTACTTTTTAATAAATTCAAGTTTTTTTATCGAGATCTTTTTTTTGTCAATCTAGCTGAGTTTATTATTGGTCTACCAGGATATTCTATTAAAGCAGTTTCAAGAAAATCAACGTTCTGTATGTCAAGAGAAAGAGGCAAAGAAGAGTATTTGTCTAATTCCAAGATTATGTGTTTTATGTGTTCGGTATTTAAGATTTTTTTCAATCCCAATGTTTAAGTCTAAAGCATCTGCTCCAGCAGACTTTTGGCTATTTGCTCTTTTAATTATTTCCTCAAAATTGAATTCTTCTATTTCTTTTTGAAAAGAATTGTTTCCTGCAGGATTTATTTTTTTCTCCTATTACAGTGAAAGGATGATATTTCTTTAATATTGTACGTGATGAGTACATTATGGGAATGTCTTTGTATATTTTTTTTGTTTTTCTATTCTTTATCATGTTTTTTTTATGACTTTTATGTGTAAAGGTGTTGTACCGCAACATCCTCCTATAATGTTTGCTCCTAATTCTACATAATCTTCAACATACATTCCAAATACTTCTGGTGTCATTCTATATTCAATAGTTTTTCCGTCATAAATAGGTTTACCAGCATTTGGTTCAACACTTAGAGGTTTGTTTGTAGAAAAAGACAACTTTTGAAAAACATCAATTAATTCATCTGGGCCTAAGGTGCAATTGATTCCAATAACATCGATATCTAGATCATTAACAACATTTGCAAAGATCTCAACAGAAGTTCCCGTTATAGAAGACCCGTTTTTTTTCAAAAGTCATGTGAGCTATCAAAGGTAATTCTGAGCTAACTTTTCTTATTCCCCATATAGCAGCCTTAAGCTCTTTTATATCACTTATGGTTTCTACTATAAACCCATCTACGCCTGCGTTATACAAAATTTTGCTTGCTGATAGAACTCTTCAATTGTGTCTTTCATTTCAAGAGTTCCTAGAGGTTTGGAAATTCTCCCAAAGAAGATATATCCCCAAATACTAAAACTTTATCTTTGCAGCATTTTGCAATCTCAACAGCTTTTGAATTAATACGTAGAAAGTCATCTTCCAATTTAAGCTCTTTTAACTTTTTTTTCTATTAGCGCTGAATGTATTGGTTAAAATAATATCTGCTCCAGCTTCAATGTATTCATTATGAAGTTGATACACAACTTCAGGATGCATTATATTCAATAATTCAGCTGGAATATTAGAGTATCCTCTTTTGATAAATTCACTTCCGTATCCACCATCTAGTAACAAAATTTTCTTTTTTTTAAAGTTTCTAAAAAAATTTTTTTTCTATCCACTATACCACCCAATCATACAAATTGTGCTTTTTCTTGGAGTAATAATACCTGTATTTTGGTTAACTGTTACTATATCTGTTTTTAATAGGTTTTTCACTATGTCATAATTTTTTTTCGTATATCTATATCATCATAGCCTGGAGAAAATCTTCTAGTACCATGTCCGAATTGTTTCCTTAATTTTTCGTCAAAAGTACTATTTAATGCTTCTATCGCCTCAGATGCCCAGGCATCTAAAAGTGTAGAAATTAACGTATTTGAATTTGATATAAAATTATCTATATCTTTACCTAATGTTGAAGCAAAAAAAAGTTATTAGCTTTACACCTTTAAAAGAATGGGGTATCAAGCTATTGGCTAGAATATCTACAGGCAGAGTATTAAAAACAACTTTTGGTTTGGATAATTCTAAACCATATAGGTATACATTGTTGATTTCTTCCTTCAATTTATCATTAATACTATGCGTTGTACCTTTAAAACCAGCTCTGAGTAGATAAAACCTTTTTGAGGCATTATTTCAAAGGCCTCAGGAATATACACATCAGGCATTTTTAATCCTCCAAAATTTTCTTTGTAACCTAAATTATTAAATCTGCTAACTCACCCAGATTTTTGCTATTATATCAGGTTTTATAGGAGTATTATCTAAATCTGTTAATTTTGCTTCTCCTGTTAGGACTAAAGTAGTTAAAGTGTTTGCATGTATTCCAATTAAAATATCGGTGTACAATCTGTCTCCTACCATACATGTTTTTTTTCTGGCGTTAATCCATAGTCATTTATAACCATTTCTAATATTCTTGGATCAGGTTTTCCAAATACTAGATCAGGTTTTTGTTACAAGCCTGTGAGATAGTGCTCGCTATTGCACCGGTATCTGGAATAGGTCCATCTATGGTTGGGCAATTTAAATCTGGATTGGTCGCGATAAATAAAGCACCTCTACTTATAAAAACAGAGGCTTTTGCAAGTTTTTCGTATGTTAGTGTTTTATCAAATGTAACTACAACCATTTCAGGAGAATCTTCTACAATCTCATGATTATATCTTTTATACTCTTGAATAATTGAAGGTGTTCCAACCAAATAAATTTTCTTAGAGCCAAACTGTTTTTTTTAATGTATTCGGCTGTTGCAATACCTGCTGTATATATTTCTTTTTCTGAGATGGGATATCCAATAGATTCAAATTCTTCAATATATTCTTGCTTAGATTTATTTGAATTATTTGTTAGAAAAACAAGCTTTTTACCCTGAGTTTTTAAAAGATTAGAAAATTTTGAGCACCATCAACAAGCTGTTTACTGACATAGAACGTACCATCAATATCTAATACAAATAACTCAACATTTTAAGCCTTTTTATAGCTTCTTCATTGATCTTCAAGTTGCATCCTCCTAAAAAATATGTTATTTATAGTCACTTTAGAAATTCTAAAATGCGGAATTTAACTGATTTTTAATGTTGCGTGTTTGAAGTTGTTAGCTCCCAATTTCTAATTTGGTACTTGTATCAAAGGAAGGGGTGAGGGCTTCGCCCTAGACCCGTTATAAATTCAAAAATATCTCAAGTTATTCTATACTGATTCTTTATTTTTAATAAGTAAACTCTTTTTATTATATAAGAAATTATGAATAAAACAAATAAGGTGACAACAATAGTTGGACCAGAGGGGGGGATATCAAAATAATAAGAGGCTATGAATCCGAGTACAGAAGATACAAAACCGATTATTAATGATATTAAAATCATTTGATTGATACTTTTAGCAAATAACTTTCCTATTACTCCTGGGGTAATTAGCAAAGAAGTTATTAATATTATACCTATTATTTTAGCAGAAATAACAATTGTAATAGAAGTAATAATTAAAAAGGATAAATTAATAAAATCTACTGGCACACCAAATATTTGGCTTAACTTCTGATTGTAAGCGTAATATTTAAGTTCCTTATTAAAAAAATATAATATAAAAAAAATTATTATTAAATCAAAGATAAATAGTAACTTTAGATCTTCATTATTAATCATCAATACATCGCCAAATAGAAAACTATCAATTTCCGGTACATATCCCTTTTTGAAAGATAATAATATGATTCCAACTGCCATTGATAGAGTTAAAAGCATACCAATAACGCTGTTTTCTTGAACTTTCTCTTTTTTTTCCAAGTATATGAATAGCTACTGCAAAAACAATTGCAACAATTAATGAGATAACATTCATATTTAGATTAAAGAATAAAGCGAAGGCTATTGCACCAAATGCAACATGTGCAGCTCCTTCTCCTATAAACTCCATTTTTTTTAGAACGATAAAATTCGATAGTAAAGAACTTCCTAAACCAGCTAGTATTGCTCCTATTAAGCCATTTCTTAAAAAAAAGGGTATTTAAGTATTTCCATCATGTTTATCGACCACCGCTTTCATAGTTCCGTTTAAATGTGCAAACAATTCAAAGTCTTCAGAGTATAATTCTTTTAAATCCTTCATGTTTATATCCCAGGTATTTTTATGACAATGAAGAGTTTTATTTAAACAAAGAATTCTAGTTGTTTCTTTAAATATCATATTAAGGTCGTGACTTACTAAAATTATTGTCATATTTTTTTTCTTCTTTTAATTTTTTTTCAGAATATTTAATAATAGCTCTTGACCAGGTTTATCGATATTAGCCTCCGGTTCATCAAGTATTAGTATGTCGGGATCTGATACTAGAGCTCTTGCAATCATTACTCTTCTGTATTCACCACCCGATAACTTTCCTATTTGTCTATCATACAACTCTTCTATACTTAGTAACTGAAGAACCTCTTTTACCTTTTGGTAATGGTATTTCTTGAAACGTTTTATGGGCCCAACTTCTTTATATAGTCCTAATAAGACTAACTCATATACTTTCATAGGAAAAGTTGAAATAATTTCTTCAACTTGTGGAACATAACCTATTTTACCTTTTATTGAGACTTCGCCCGAATATTTTTCTATTTCACCAGTAATAATTTTTACCAAGGTTGATTTTCCTGCACCGTTTGGCCCAATTATTCCAACGAAATCCCCCCCTTTATATATGTCAAAAAAAATATTCGTCAAGATCTGATTGTTGTTCACCGAATAATTTAAATTATTAGCAGAGATAACAGGTTCATTTTTCATATGCTGTTCTCCTTATAATTTCGAACATATTGTATAAATATAAAGAATCGATATCAATTATTTGTTCTTTACTACCAATTGGGTCAAGTAATCCAATATTTAAATTAAGGTTTTTGCAATAGTGTTTGCAGCTTTATCGCTCAATTGAGGTTCATTGAAAATAGCTTTAACGTTTTCATTTTTGCGATTTCGCTTAATTCTATTATTTCTTTAGGTGTAGGAGGAACACCTGGTGTTGACTCCACAACAGCAGCAATTTTAATATTATACCTTTTTGCAAAATAATCAAATGAATTATGTACCACAAAAATATCCCCCCCATGTACTTGTTTTGATTTCTCGTTTAAATAATTATCAAGTTTAACCATTCTGTTTGTAAGATAATCACCATTTTGTGAATAAAAAAAACTATTTTTGGGATCTAATTTTGAGAGATCTTCAACTAATCCGGGAATAATATATGTATATACTAGATATGGATCTAACCATATATGTGGATTGTACAATTCCTCGCTTTCATGGTTACTATTGAGACTATCCTCGCCTTCGTGATGGTGCATGCTTATAATTAATTCTTTTTCAGGTACATAGTCAGAGGCATAAATAATCTTGATATTATCTTGTTTTAAATTTTCTGTTAGTTTTGAAATAAAGATCTCTAAGTTTAAGCCGTTGAGAATTAATAAATCAGAGTTATATAAACTCTTTAGATTTTGTGGAGTGAGAGAGTAAGTATGAGGACTATTCCCAGCAGGGATTACTAGGTTTACAGTCCCAAGGTCTCCTATAATTTCCTTAACTATCAAATAATAGGGCATTATTGAAGTCGATACATTTAAAGAAAATGACAGAAATGCAAATAACACAAAAATGCTAAAAATTAACTTTTTTTCATTTTTTTTCATCTCCTCCTGACAATTTTTACAGATTCCTTCAAAATAAAGTGTGTGTCCAAGAACCTTATACCCCCCCAAACTATCTGTTATGTATTTACTGATAGTTTCTGAGTAACAGAGATTAAAGCGTTCAAATTTTTTTACATTTTACACAGTATATAAAGTGAAAATGACCTGTACCTTTGTAAAAATAAGTAATTTTATCTGAAAAAAAACTATCGATCTCAATTTCCCGTTTTTTTTCAAAGTTTTTTTTAAGTTTCTATATATAGTTGACTTATCATATTCTCCATTTAGCAACTCATATATATAATCAGCACTTAAAGGAACATCTTCGTTGTGGAAAATATCTAAAATATCTCTTCTTGCCTTAGTACTTCTCATTCTAAAAGTCACCCCCCCTTAAAACCCTTCATTTTTAATTGCAAATCATTTGCTTTTGCAAATGGATTGCATATATTATATAACTATTTTTAAGTATAGTCAATACTTTCTTATATGATATAATTGTTATAATTATATTAAGTATTTTGGATATATCAATTATTTTAAAATATAGGTAAAAAGGGGTGAGCAATATTAAAATATATATTTCTTTTGATTTTGAAGGTTTAGGTGGAATCAGTCAACGGGATGATGTTACAAGTGACAACAAAGATTATAAACAAAAATATGCGGTTGCACAGTTAAATGCACTTTTTGAACAATTACGAGATCATGAAGTTGTAATTTCTGATTCACATGATAAAGGAAACAATATTCCGTGGGAAATAACTAATGATTATCCTAATGTCAAGTTAATAAGCGGAGGGATTAGAAAATATTATATGATGTCTGGAATAGATGAATCTTTGATAGGATGATTTTCTTTGGATATCATTCTGGAGTTGGAGAAATCTATTCTACAATGGATCATACCTATTCAAGCTCTTGTATACATAATATTTGGATTAATGGAAAAAAAGATGAGTGAGACTCTAATAAACGCAGCTTATGGTGGTGTTTTTGATGTTCCTCTAGCTATGGTTGTTGGAGACGATAAGCTTAAAATGCAACTTGCACCATATTTCAATAAGATATATTATATTGAAACTAAGAAGTCTCTCGGAAGATATGCTGCCCAATTTAAACCGATGAAAATTCTCTTGGAAGAAATAAGTTCTACTACAAAATTGATGCTCAGTAAAGCTAAAGAGTATTTTGAGATTTTTAAATTTGACAAACCAATAGAAATGATTGTAGAATTATCTGATACTTCAAAGGCTGATATGGTAGAATCAATGCCATTGATTGAAAGAATAGATGGTCGAAAAGTTAAATTGCTGAGTGATGAATACAAAATGATATTTGAAGCCTTGTTAGCAATTACATATATTTGCAGTGTTAAAATTTAGATTTTTATAGAAAATAAATTTTCAAGAAAGAGGGAAAAAGCATGGATGAGCAACTTAATAAGTTAGCCCAGGCTAAAACAGAAGAATTTGATAGTACCGCTTCTCTTTCAAAACAAGAAGCTATATTTGCTGCAGGATGTTTTTGGGGTGTAGAGTACATGTTTAGAAAAGTTGTTGGGGGGGTCAATGATGTTATTTGTGGTTATACTGGCGGATTCGTTGAAAATCCTACTTATCAACAAGTATGTACTGGAAAGACAGGACATGCAGAGGCAGTATTAGTAATATATGATCCAAATATTGTTGGGTATGAAGAGTTAGTAAGGTATTTCTTTGAAATTCATGACCCAACTCAAATAGGTGGGCAAGGTCCAGATATTGGAGACCAATACAGAAGTGAAATTTTTTTACCTAAATGAAGAACAAAAATCTATAGCGGAAAAAAATTATTAAAGAATTGATTGAAAAAGGTATAAATGTTGTAACTAAAGTTACAAAAGCCTCTAAATTTTATAAAGCCGAAAACTACCATCAAAGTTACTATGATAAGACAAAGAAAGAACCTTATTGTCATTTTAGAAGAAATGTTTTTAACAAAGATTATATTAAAGTCATCATTTAGTTTATATAACAAATTTAAAAAAAGTCTGGCTTATTATACGAAAGCCAGACTTTTTTATTTAGAAAATAATATTAATTTAGTTACAATTAAGATTAATATTTTCAAATTTATTCAATAACAGCGGACAAAGTTAATTATTTACGAATAAAGTTGAATAAGAAGTAAATGCTACGTTTTTCTGATTTGAAATTTCATTAAAAGAAATATATAATGATAATGAAAATCATTTTCGAAATAAAAAAATAATTCGTGAAAATAAATTTCAAGAAATGGAGGAAAATCTGTGAAAACGTTGAAAAAGAATGCATTTATAGTCTCATGCCAAGCTGAAGAAGGAGAACCATTATTTGGGAAAGAGACAATGGTAAAATGTCAATTGCAGCACAAATGGGAGGGGGGCAGACGCAATTAGAAGTCTTTATCCTGATGTTGTTAAGGAAGTAAAAAAATGTAGTTAGCATTCCAATCATTGGTATTACAAAAAAAACAGAAATTTAAAGGGAGCTTTCATTACGACCACAAAGAAGGATATAGATGAATTAGTACAAGCAAAAGCAGATTTTATTGCATTAGATTGTACAAGAAGAGAAAGGCCAGAACCACTGCCAGAACTTTTTAACTATCTAAAGAGTAAATATCCCAACATTGGAATAATTGCAGATATTGCGGATATAGACGACGTAAAAATATTATTCCATTAAAACCAGATTATATTGCGACAACCCTTTCTGGATACACAGACTATTCTATAAATAGGCCTTGCCCTGATTATGAATTAATTCGTGAGATTATTAAAATAACTGATATTCCTGTTATCGCTGAAGGAAACCTTTCAACTCCTTTAGAAGCTAGAAAAGCTATATTAAATGGAGCATATGCTGTAACAGTAGGAACAGCGATTACAAGGCCTCAGATAATAACTCAAAGATTTAAGGAATACCTTGCAGATTTTCAAGACGATGAATTATTAGCGGTTGGGATTGATATAGGAGGAACCTGGACAAGAGGAGTATTGGTAGATAGATTTGGAATAATTAAAGACAGTGATAAAGTTCGAACTGCTTCTACAGGAAAAGAAGTTATTTCAAATATGCTTTCTTTAATCAAGAAACTTAAAACAGAAGAAACTCATTTTCTAGGAGTAGCAAGTGGAGGAAGGATTGATTTCAAAACCGGAGTAGTAGGTTTTTCCACCGGATTAATTCCAGATTGGAAAGGCGTAGGTTTAGCAGATATTGTAGAAAAAGAATTTAATATAAGACCTATAGTTGATAATGACGCAAATTGTGCTTCATACTTTCAACATTTTATAACAGATGAAGATAATATGCTCATGATAACAGTTGGAACTGGGATTGGGGAGGAATTATAAATGACGGAAGAATAGTAAGAGGTGCAAAAGGTGGAGGTGGAGAAATAGGACACATTATTTATCCTGGAAATACCAAAGAATGTTCTTGTGGAAAGGTTGGATGTGTTGAAACAATTCTTTCTGGAAGATATTTAAAAGAAAATATATATGGAAAAGAAGGAAAAGAAGTGTACAAGAAAATAAGAGAATACTCCAAAGTAATGGCTTGGTTTATTGATACCTTAAAAGCCACACTTGATTTTGATAAATGTTATTTAGGAGGAGTTTTGCCAAATTATGGAGATGAATTTTTGGAAAATATAAAAAAAATAGTTTTAAACAGATCAGTAATGAAAAAAAATGCCGATTTTATAAACTACAGTGATCTAGGAGAATTTGCTGGAGCAAGAGGAGCAGCGTTGCTATCTCTACATAAAGGAGAGATCTGAAATGTCGAAGATAGAAGCATTGATAAATTCGAGAATGCATAGTTTTACAAAGTCAGAAAAGAAGATTGCAGAATATATACTAAACAGTAAAAAAAAGTGACATAACAAGAATGACTATAAGTGAACTCGCCTCAAATTCTGGAGTTAGTGAAGCAACTATTGTTAGATATGTCAAAAAAATAGGGTTTGAATCCTTTCAAGACTTTAAACTCAACCTTGTTTTAGATAATGGTGAAGAAGATGATATTTTAGAAGAAGAAAAAGATGTAACTATATCCAAAGACGATACCCCCCCTCAAGAAATTTTAAGAAAGACAAAACTTGGCTTTTTACAGTCAATAGAAAATACTGATGCAATAATTGATATGAATAATTTTTACAAGCAGTGAATTTTATTAGGTCTGCCAAAAAAAATAGAAATTTACGGAGTAGGTTCTTCTTCTGCTGTTGGTAAAATTCTTCAGTATAAATTAACAAGATTAGGGTTTCCAGCTTATTCAATTGAAGATCCACACATGCAAGCTATTTCTGCAGCGACTTTAGGTTTAGGAGATTTAGCATTTGGAATAAGTCAAAGTGGTTCAACAAAAGATACTGTTGACTCTCTAGCTATAGCAAAAAAAGCATGGGGGGGCAACTACTATTTGCCTAACAGAACATGTAAACTCTCCTATAACAAAATATGCCGATGTTGTATTAGAAATATACTCAGGTGAAAACCCTGTTAAGACAAGTGCTGGAAGATCTATTTTAGTTCAAGTGTTCGCTGTTGAGTTACTGTCAGGCCTCTTATATTCAACAGAATATGAAAAGGCCATTAAAGTTGGAAAAGAAACTGCAAGTGCAGTTGTAAATAAATTGTATTGAGGTGATTTAGGTGAAATACGATCTCACAATTGTAGGAGGGGGAATTTCAGGTTTCCATGCGGCAATAGCTGCTGCAAGATGTGGTTTAAAGACTTTGCTTATAGAGAAATAATAGAAGAAAGGAGTGATAACAAAACCTGAAAGTTTATGTATGAAATGGATTTTTAACTCTTATTTTCAAGAATACGGAAGAAAGGAGATGTATTAAGGTGAAAAAAAACTTAGTGTAGTAACTTTGTTAGGGTTATTTGTATTTGTTGGAATATTAGGGAATTTCACGTTTGCTACAGTTCGTCTAGCAGATCCTAGGGTCAGGCAAGCCATTGCTTATGCAATAGACGTAGACACGATCTGCGAAACTCTATTAGAAGGGAAAGCTTCTCCTGCAGATTGCCTCACTCCAGACAAAGATTGGAAGGCTGAAGGGTTGAATGATTATAAATATAATCCTACAAAAGCCAAACAACTTCTCAAAGAGGCCGGTTGGGATTCCAATTACGTTCTAGATGTTGTTTACTATTATGGCGACCAATTAACCGTTGATCTAATGACTGCTGTCCAAGCTTACCTTGCCGATGTTGGAATAAAAATGAAGTTTAGAAAATTAGAAGGCGATTTAACTACTTTGTTATGGACTCCACCTCAAGATCCAGCAAAAGGACCATCGGCTGTTAATTGGGATTTAGCCTATGCAGGAATTAGTGCTCTTACATTACACGAATACTACAATCGTTTTAGAAGTGGTGCATCTTCTAATTCTCATACGCCAACAGATCCGGAACTTGACAGATTAATTGATGCGATCAACGTTACAGCTGATATGGAAGAACAAAGAAAGGCCTTTATTGAACTAACAAAATATGAAAATGAGACATTACCAGAAATACCTCTATATTACCAGCAAGGATTTATAGTAGAAAGTAAAAGAGTTAATCGCAAAGGGATTCCTTATGGAAATGAACAATTTGCTTATGACTGGAGAATTATAGATTGGGACGTACAACCTGATAAAAATGGAGAAAGAATCTTGTATACGAACGGAGGACCTGTTGAATTTTTTTTGAAGGACCTTTCGTAAACCCAGCTACAAGTACCATGCCATATCTTAAACTTTTATTCGATAGACTTATAATAGCTGATGAGAAATTAAATCCTAAAAAAAAGGTCAGTTGGCTTCTGAATATTCTGTAAGTAAAGATGGATTAACTATTGAGTTTGTATTACGTGATGGTATTAAATGGCATGATGGTGTACCTATGACTCCAGAGGATGTTAAATTCACCTTTGAATACTATGCTAAAGTTCCACAATTAAATGCTGTTGCTCTTTTTACAATAAGTTGTTTAAAAGGTTATGATGACTACATGCAAGGTAACAGTGATGAAATTACAGGTATCGTTATTGATGGAAATAAGGTCACTTTTTATTTTGATAAGTTAGATCCAAATGCATTAATGACTTTTTCGCAATGGCCACCCCTCCCAAGCATTTACTAGAGAATACTGATCCACTTCAAGCTCAAAGAGCTTCTTACTGGCAGAGACCAGTAGGTTCTGGCCCCCCCTTCAAAATTGAAGATGTTAAAATGAATAATTATGTTACTTACGTAAGATGGGACGATTATTGGGACAAAGGAACTGGAAACATTGAGAAGATTCAGTCCTATCCAAGTGGGGAAAGTGATCCAAATCTTGTTATTAATACAGAGGCTGGTAAAGTAGATTTTGCATATACTAAGAGTGTTGAACAAGCAAGTGCCATTGAGCAAATAAGTCATGTGAACCTTATTCCTTTTGATATGAGATTCACAAGACTATTCTATGTCAACAAATTTCCACTCAAAGACGAACTATAGCTGTTAAAATAACAAGACATTAGTTAGAACAAGAAATTCTAGTATGATTCAATAATAGTTTCTAAGTTTTTATTAATGGCTTTCTCTTTTCTTTGAATTTTTCAATCAAATAGGAAAGAGAAAGCCTCTATAACTAAACAGCACAGATAATTATTATTAGTTTGACACTAAAAATAATAAGTGTTTAAAAGAAAAACTAGAATTTCAGATTGATGTAAGTGTAAAACTCTTCCTTATTCTTCTGTATTTAGTTATAGATAATGCCTAAAGAAGGCACGATTTAATTTTTAAAAAAAAGGAAAAGGAGGGAAACGATTAAATGTATGCGTATATAATAAGAAGAATTTTAATACTAATTCCAATGTTATTGGTAATAACCTTTTTAATTTATTTAGGAATAGAATTAATGCCAGGAGATGCTGTTTCCTTTATGATAGGTCCTGAATCTGCAGCAAATATACCCATAGAAAGATTAGACGAGTTAAGGGAATCGTTGGGTTTAAATGATCCTTTTATAATTAGATATTTTCGATGGCTTGGAGGAATATTAAAGGGGGGGAACTTTGGTTATAGCTTAAGTAGTGGGGGGTTCCTATTTCCCAAATAGTTTTTTCTCGCTTACCTGCCACAATAGAACTTGCTATATCAGCATTACTCTTTCTACATTTTGGGAGCATATTGGGAATTATTGGTGCTTTAAAAAGGGAAGCATCTTGGATAACGTTTTGACTGTTGCTGGTATGATTGGTTTATCTTTACCTCAATTTTTCTTTGGATTAGTTGCAATAGTTATATTTTCACTTAATTTAGGATGGTTACCTGCAGGCGGGAGAACGATGCCAGGTTATGAAATTTTTTTAGATAGACTTCCTCATTTGATTTTACCCACCATTGTTTTGGGTTCTTCATTGACAGGTGGTGTAATGAGATATGCTAGAAATAGTATGTTAGAGTCTTTAAACAAAGACTTTATAAAAACTGCAAGAAGTAAGGGATTGCCTGAATGGAGAGTTAATTTTATTCATGGTTTTAGAGTTGCAATGACTCCTGTGGTGGTTCTTGTTGGCTTTAGGCTGCCCATGCTAGTAGGAGGAACTGTTGTTATAGAGGAAATATTTCAGTGGCCAGGTATGGGTAGAGAATTCTTGTCAGCAGTTCGTGGACAAGATTTACCCCTTATAATGATGATAGCGCTATTTACTGTGTCAGCTGTTTTGATTGCAAGCTTTCTGATAGATATTCTAACAGCATTAATAGATCCTAGAGTTAGATTAGAATAAAGGAGCGTCGTTATGAATAACTCAAAAATTAGTAAATTAGATAAAAAAATGGATAAAATTAAAGAAAAAGAAGAAAAAGGATTGTTGAAAGAAAAGAAAGTAAATAGAACTTTAAGAAAGTTCTTTAATAATAAGTTAGCAGTTATCGGGTTATTTATTTTGTTAACAATTACTTTTGCGAGTATTTTTGCACCAATTATTTGCCGATATAGTCCTGGAAAGATTAATTTAACAGAGGCCCTAGAGCCTCCTTCTAGAGACCACATTTTTGGCACTGATAAACTAGGGAGAGATGTCTTTTCTCGTGTATTATATGGGGGGGAAGAATCTCCATTTTAGTTGGCTTTGGAAGTGGGATTGGATCTGCACTTATCGGAGTTTCAATAGGGAGTTATGCGGGCTATAAAGGAGGTTTGCTTGATAAAATTTTTTTTGAGAATTTCAGAAGTGCTTATAGCTTTTCCCCCCCAAATCGTTTTGGTTCTACTGCTAGTCACTATTTTAGGACAAAGTCTTTGGAATTTATTATTTATTTTATATTAACTGGTTGGGCATCAATGTATCGAATGGCAAGAGCTAGGATGCTTTCATTAAGGGAAGAAGAATATATTCAAGCTCTTAAAGCTTTTGGAGTAAGTGATTTTGTTATTTGTTATAAGCACATGCTTCCCAATGCGATTGGTCCAGTAGTTATAAATATTACTTTAAGCACAGCTATGTTTATTTTAGAAGAGACCTCACTAAGTTTTTTTAGGTTTAGGAGTGCCTTTAAATTTACCAACTTGGGGAAATATTTTGTATGCAGCACAAAATTTATCAATTTTGCGAAATAATTGGTGGATATGGTTACCACCTGGTATAATGATATCTCTTTTCGTTTTAGGTCTGAATTTTGTAGGGGGGGACGGATTAAGAGACTCATTTGATCCAAGTTATCAAGGATAAAAAGGAGGACAAAATTTGAATAATCAGACTTTGCTTACAGTGAATAATCTTAGTGTATATATTTATGCAAATCAAAGATGTAATAAAGCGGTACAAAATGTTTCTTTTGAAGTGCAAAAAGGAAAAATTTTAGGAATGATTGGAGAAAGTGGTTGTGGAAAGAGTATCACAGCAAGTGCAATAATACAGTTGCTTCCCGAACTTGCAAGAATAGAAAGTGGAGAAATAATTTTTCATGACAGTGAAGAAGGTGATATCAGAATAGACAGTCTTGACAAAAACAGTAAAGAAATGAGGAAAATACGTGGAGAAAAAAATAGCTATGATTTTTCAAGATCCTATGACAGCTCTCAATCCTGTGTATACAGTAGGCTTTCAAATCATGGAAAGTCTTCGTTATCATAGAAAATTATCCAAAAAGCAAGCTAAACAAAGATCAATAGAATTACTTAGGGAAATGGGTATACCATCTCCAGAGAGAAGGATAAATGAATTTCCCCCCACCAGTATTCTGGAGGAATGCGCCAAAGAGCTATGATAGCTTTGGCTATGGCATGCAATCCAAAATTTTAATTGCAGATGAACCTACAACTGCTATAGATGTCACCATCCAGGCTCAAATATTTGAATTAATGTTTAAACTAAAAAAATCAATATGATATGACTATTTTGCTTATTACACATGATATGGGTGTAATTGCAGAATTAGCCGATGATGTAGTTGTCATGTATATGGGAAATATTGTAGAAAAGGGTAGCGTTGAAGAAATTTTAATGAATGCGGTTCATCCATATACCCGGGCATTACTTAAGTGTATCCCAATTTTAGGGAAAGGTAAAACCCAAGAATTAGAACCAATTAAGGGAACGACTCCTGATCCTTATGACAGACCACAGGGTTGCCAATTCTATCCTCGATGCGAGTACGGAACTGACAAGTGTTTAGAATTTCCTGAAACCTGTTATATTAGCAATACACATGCTGTCAAATGTTGGCACCATATGAAGGTGTTAGAAAATGGATAATTCAAATAATACTTTAATAAAATTAAGCGATTTAAAAATATATTTTCCTATATTTAAAGGAGTTTTTAAAAAAAGTGGTCGGTTTTGTAAAAGCAGTTAATGGGGTTGATCTAGATATCTATAGAGGAGAAACTTTAGGGTTAGTTGGAGAAAGTGGAAGCGGTAAAACAACTCTAGGGAAAGGGATATTACAGTTAGTAAAAATAACATCTGGTGAAATAACCTATATTTTTGATGATGAAGAAAAGAATTTGCAATCATTACCGAATGAGGATATGTTAAGAATAAGGAAAAAAATGCAAATAGTCTTTCAAGACCCATATTCTACTTTAAATCCTGCACTTACAATTTTTAATCAGCTTCAGGATCCATTGAAAAAAATTTGGAATAAAACCAAAATCAAAAAGACGTGAAATTCTCGAAACACTACTTGAAGAAGTCAATATGCCAAAAGAATCACTTAATCATTATCCTAATGAATTTAGCGGGGGTCAAAGACAAAGAATAGGGATTGCCCGAGCTTTAAGCTTAAGCCCAGAATTTGTAGTTTTGGATGAAGCTACTAGTGCGTTGGATGTTTCAATTCAAGCGCAGGTTTTAAAATTGTTAATGAATCTGAAAGAAGAAAGAAATTTAACTTATTTGTTTATCACCCACAATTTGAGTGTTGCAGAATATTTTGCGATAGAATTGCAGTTATGTATCTTGGGAAGATCGTTGAACTTTCATCTGCGGAAGAACTTTATAATAATCCTTTGCATCCATATTCTAAAGCTTTGATTTCTGCTATACCCGTTGTTGATTCAAACTCAAAGTTTGGTAGAAAGAGAATAATTCTTGAAGGAGATGTTCCAGATCCAGCAAATCCACCAAATGGTTGTCCTTTCCATCCCAGATGTAAAGAAGCTTTAGAAGAATGTAAACATAATGTCCCTCAATTAAAAAAAAGTTATTTTCCAGTGGTAAAGAGCATTATGTATCTTGTCATTTATATAAAAAAAGAATTTGTTTAAAAATGAACTAGAATAAAATAATAAAAATGATTTAATTAACCACAACATAAATAATAAGTTGAAATGGAGGTTAAATTATAAAAAAAGTATTTATTACTTAATAGAGGTATTTTAAATGGTCACTTTCTAAATAATGTGAAATTAACGGTAAATCCTGTTAAAAAGATTTTAATAATCCTTTATTTACCGAAGAATTTTTTTTGTAGATCATGGGAAAAAAATGGGAGGTACGTTATGATAATGGATACCCTAATGTAATATATGATCCAAAATATAAGAAATTTCGGTGTTATTATAGTGTTTTCACTCGTGATGAACACTCAGCGGAAACTTCTTTAAAAGATCGAGTTAATAAGCATTATTTACCATCTAAAAGTAGAATTTCCTCTTTGTGTTATGCAGAAAGTATTGATGGGATAAATTGGAATAAGCCCAATCTTAATTTAGTAAATTTTGAAGGAAGTACAGATAACAACATCTTAATGGAATTCGTTCATGGTACTGGTGTTTTTTTTAGATGAAGAAGAATTAGATCCTAGAAAGAGATATAAATTAATTACGAAGGTAGATTATCCTAGTGGTAGAAGTTATATGGCTGTTTCTTTTTCAGAAGATGGGATCCATTTTGGAAAACTAACAGAATGGCCACAACACAACCCACCTGCCGATACTCATAATTTTGTTTTTAAAGACAAAAAAAACAGGAAAGTATAAAGTAATAACCCGCCTTTGGAGAGATGGAGTAAGAATACCTGCTATTTCTGAAAGTTTTGATTTTATTAATTGGTCTAAGCCAGAAGAAATATTAAGAGGAGATGGTTTTCAAGAACAAGTATATTCCATGCCGGTATTTCAATATGAAGATTTATATCTTGGAATTGCGTCAATTTATCATGAAGGCGATCTTTCTGAGCAAAATTATGATCTGGTAGATGTTGAATTAAAATATGCCACAAGTTTGGAACATTGGGATAGCGTTGGCAAAGCTCAATATTTCATCCCAAGAGGAAAAGGAAGTTATCCTGATGGTGAATTTGATTGTGGTTGTATATATGCGAGCTCTCCCATAGAAATTGATAATAAATTGTATTTTTATTATATGGGCGGGAATGGTCCTCACACCGATTTTAGAGAAACTGCCTTTGCTAGAAGTTGGATAGAAAAAGATAAGTTTGCATACTATGAAACAAAAGACACAAATAGAGAAGGTATACTTTTAACAAGACCCTTTACGGTTTGTGGAAGTGAACTATTAATTCTAACAGAGATTGAATTGTTTGGAGAAATCAAAGTGTCTTTATGTAAGGAAAGCGGAGAATCATATGAAGGATATGAATTAGAAAACAGTTTTCTAACGGACACATATACGTGTTACAAACAAATCTGTTTTAAAAATAAGAACATTGAAGAATTAAAAGGAAAATCGGTTGTAATACTAATAAAATTTATAAACGCAAAGATTTTCTCAATTGCTGGAGATATAGAAACAAATAAAATAAGAATGTAAAATGATTTATTACCCAATAAAATTCTTGGAAATGAGGACAAGAATAGTTATTCTAAAAAAATATTATTTTTAAAAAAATAAAGTGCATGGAGGCATAAAAATGGCTAATTTTAAAGTAGAAGAAATAAAAGGAGTTATACCAGCGGTTTTAACAGTTTTCAATAAAGATGAGGAAATAGACGAAGAAGGAACGCGTTCATATATAGATTATTTACTAGAACAAGGAGTGAATGGGCTATATTTAACTGGGAGTACAGGAGAAGCATTTTTGATGGATTTAACAGAAAGAAAAAGATATGTGGAAATTGTTGTTGATGAGGTTGATGGAAGAGTGCCTATAATAGCACATATTGGAGATATAGGAACCAAAAAGTCAATCGAACTAGCTAAACATGCATATGAAACAGGTGTTGATGCAATATCATCCGTTCCTCCATTTTATTGGAAATTTAGTGAAGAAAATATTTTTAATTACTACTTTGACATTGCCAATTCAGTTCCTATTCCTTTAATAGTTTATAATATTGCTCTTGCTGGTATTTTACATTTAAACATAGTAAAAAGATATCGACGATAGAAAATGTTAAAGGAATAAAATATACGGCAACGACTCATGATCAGATTTCTACAATTAAAGATCAAATTGGACAAAATTTTCTTATATATTCAGGTTGTGATGAAATGGCTGCTTCAGGTTTAATTAATGGAGCTGATGGTATTATAGGATCTTTCCTTAGTTTGATGCCAGAATTATTTATAACTATATACAACGCCATTAAAAATAATGATCTAGCCACTGCAAAAGCTAAGCAAAAAGACGTAATTAGAATAATAGAATATTCATTGCATTATGATTATTTTTCTGTAATACGTTTAGGTCTAAAATGGATGGGAGTACCAGGAGGATATTCAAGAAAACCGTTTAAAAACTATGATGGTGAAGAAGAAAAAATGATTAAGAAAGGCTTTTTAGATTTGAAAGAAAAATATCGCATTGAAGGAGTAAAATTTTTAGATTCGTTATGATTATTCTTAAAATATTTTAATTAAACTTATACTGCTAAGATAACAATATTATTTTATCTTTTCTAAGAAAGACAGCGGGGTGTTTTTATTGATTAATATCAACAAATATGATACAGATGTATTAGTAATAGGTGGAGGATTAGCAGGTATCTCAGCGGCCGTAGAAGCTGCTAGAAGTGGAGTTAGAGTTACAATAGTTGTGACAAATAAAATATTTTCGGGGGTCTAGTTTTAGTCCATATACTTGGGGTTTAGGAATTATATCGCCTTACGATGAACTAGATAAAAAAAAGATTTGTTAGACAGTATTTATGATGTTGGCTGCGGTTTAGTTGACAGAGAGCTGAGTTTTACTCTTGTAGATAACATAGAGCAAAGAATTAGAGATTTAGAATATTTAGGAATAAAATTCAAAGCACCTCAAAATATAATAGGAGATGAAACGTTAGTACCTTGTTTTGACAGAAAACATAGAAAATGGTTTGGTTTTACTTTTGACCACTCAAAACAGATTTTTTTTGAAAACATGAAAGAATTAAATATAAATATATTGGAACATCAGAAAATCGTAAAGTTATTTACAAATAAAGAATTATTTACAGGTGCACTTGGTATTAATGAAAATAATCAGTTAACTTTTTTTTAAAGCTTCGTCTGTTGTGATTGCTACTGGAGGTTTTGGTGGGTTATTCAAACACAATCTCAATACTGAAGATATTAATGGTGAAGGTCTTATTTTAGCATTGTCAACAGGATGTGAATTAATTAATTTAGAGTTTCTTCAATTTATACCTGGATATTTAAAACCAAAATATAAAACTATATTTTCTGAAACCGCCTTTAAATATGCTACTTTGGAAGATCAAAATGGAAATAGCATCCTTAAAAAAATATTTTCCTGAATGTGTTAACGAAAGAGAGATCTTAAATGAACGATCAACGCATGGACCATTCAGCAGCAGGTTGAATTCAAAATATGTAGACATAGCATTATTTAAAGAAAGTATTAGTAACAAAGAATATCAAGGCGCTAGGGTAAAATATGATGTTTCCATTTCAAGTAGTGAAGGTTTTTTTGACTAGGGAATATTTTGATTGGCTCAAAGAAACGAGAGGAATAAAATACGATGAAGAAGTAATAATAACCACCTTTGCACATGCATCTAATGGTGGGATAAGAATTAATAAAGATGCCGAAACAAGTGTGAAAGGAATATATGCTGCAGGAGAAGTAACAGGAGGGATGCACGGAGCAGATAGGATTGGAGGGTTATCTACTGCTAATGCTCTTGTTTTGGAAAAATAGCGGGACAAAATGCAGCACTATTCGCTAAAAATCAAACAAATTGCAATAACGAAAATATTATTGAATTGGAAATTAATTCATATATAAGAGGTATAAGAATTCCTAGACTTCCCCCCCCAATCTTGTTATAGAAACGATACGAGAACTTATGTGGAAAAATGGAAACGTTGTTAGAAACAATGAACAATTAAATCAAGCTCTTCAAAAAGTAAGAGAATTATCGAAAGATTCTAATGAGAAAAATAATAGCAATAGAGAAATTAATTTTTATGACATTATTAAAGCAAAAAAAATTATATAAAGTTATCTTCAATTTTATTCACTACAATGCTACTAAGAGAAGAAAGCAGAGGTTCTCATTATAGAGAAGACTATCCATTTCAAAGAAATACATTTGATAAATTTATAGTTGTTTCAGAAGATAGAAACGGAATTATCAAATATAAGTGGGAGGCTCCTATAAATTAAATATTATTATTAGCAAGCAAATAAGATTTGTTATGTAAATTATAACTTTACAGAAGAAGACTCTAAAGTAATATTGATGATAATACAGAATTCACTTCTGAATTCAGAGTATACATAACAAAAAAAACTAGACCACCCCCCCAACTTATAGTTAAAGAGTATTTTTTTCCATGGCATCGTAGTTTTGAAGTGGGAATAATATTATCCTAAATTTAAGATGTGAAATCTGAAAAATAATAAAAGGGAGGAATAATATCCTCCCTTTATTCATTTGATGTTAAGGGTTTTCCAATTTTTAAAATACCTGTATCTGTGATTTCAAGAAAGTGAGTTTTGGTATCATGAGCACAAAGTCTGCAACCATCTATTCTAAACAATCTAACTACCTCTCCAATAGGTTTTTCATATATTTTTGCCGCATATTGTGACATTATCAATTCTTTCGCTAGAACCATTGTTCCATCTACGATATGTCCAACTGCATAACCTCCTGCAGCTTCAGAAGTTAAATCTTCATGACCGGATCTTTTTTTGAGAAACTAAGAGAGCAGTTTGACGATGTTTTTTTTAGAAAATTGTAAATTCTTCTTATAACTGTTCTTGCCAACATTTCTTTATTTTCATAAAAACCAGTTACCGAATCAATTATTGTAATGGTAGCGCTATATTTTTTTATTACATATTCAAGAGTTGCCAAAAGATTAGGAATATTTTCACGTAATAAACTATAAGAAGCAGCATCAATTAATATTATATTATTCTCAATTTCTGAAAATTCAATCCCCCCCATAGCCCTTGCTCTTTCACTAAGAGAAACTGCAACAAATGCAGCAGGAGTTTCTGCTGTTACAAATATTACATTTCTTCCATTTTCAGCTTGCTTAACTGCAAATTGCTCAACTAACAATGATTTGCCAGTATCAGAAGAACCAGTTATGTTAAATACGCTAAAAGAAGGTATTCCTCCTAAGGATTTCTTTACTACCTTTTTATTAATTATCTCTGTAGTAAAGAAAAGGTCATCCAACCCTTCAACTCCAGTGGCTAATCCTTCTATTTTCGGAGCTTCTTTTAATGCATCTGAGATTTGACTTATTCCTTCAAATACAACCTTTGGCTTTTCAAATTCAAGTTCATCCATTGCTTTTTCACCCCCCCCTATCTTACAATATAATAGGGGGTTACTCATTTTTTTTCAAGCATGCTATAGGCTAGTTTAATTATCGACTGCAGTGTGACCTTTGAGGTTCTTTCCTTCTTCTTCCATAAAATCCTTTAATTTACTAATTCTTTCCTTGGCGTATTCAGGATCAGCTTGTAAAATATTCCTAACTGTTTGTTTTGTAATTCCAAGTTCTTTTGCAATTTCTTCGTCAGTTTTATGGTATTCTTCTTTTAAAACTACAGCAAAAGCAGCTCTTGCTAAAGCTGGTAACCAAGTTAAGGATCTATATTCACATAACTGTTTTAGCCCACCAACTAATTCAATAGCTTTTAAAAATACCTTTTGAACCTTTTCTTCTGGACTAATGTTGATTATTTCTTCTTCTTTAACCATACCCTCACCCTCCTTTGAAGGCTACTGGTTGGTGTTTTTATC
>JMBV01000036.1_pt1 | contig 50839 bp, 64 predicted proteins | sample 616531 | NCBI WGS metagenome assembly JMBV01 (sample SAMN02727904, study PRJNA239997) | anaerobic digester metagenome | biome: anaerobic digester; isolation source: mesophilic anaerobic digester inoculated with municipal waste water sludge... | place: Germany: Bielefeld University, CeBiTec ...
TAAAAGTTGAAGAATGATTTACTGATATCGAAACTTTTACCGAGCAGCTGACAGTTATATAAATGCAGATAAATTTTGTTTTATAAAAAAACGGCCTGCATATTACATTTTTTTGTAAAAAAAATCACTATTTTTGTTAGATATCGTGACGTGAATATCGCCATGAAAAATTAAAGTTATGAGAATTGCCTTAGATAGTAAATTACCGAATTATCCTGAGTTCAGGGAGGGGGGGATTCGTCGTGCACCCGACCGTGGTTTTTCACTCTCGCCATCGCAAACGGAAATTTCATTGAGAAACGCCTTGCGTTATATTCCCTCTGGACTGCATGAACAGATGGCTCCTGAGTTTCTTGATGAACTGAAAACACGTGGCAGGATTTATGGATACCGCTATCGTCCCGAAGGTGACCTGAAAGCAAAACCTGTTGATGAGTATGAAGGTAGATGCCTGGAAGGAAAAGCGTTTCAGGTAATGATTGACAATAACCTCTCTTTCGATATCGCGCTATATCCCTATGAACTGGTCACCTACGGCGAAACAGGCCAAGTATGCCAGAACTGGATGCAGTATAGGCTGATAAAAAAAATATCTGGAGGTGATGACACAGGAGCAGACTCTGGTGGTGGAGAGCGGCCATCCGCTGGGATTATTTAAATCGAGACCCGATGCGCCGAGGGTAATAATTACCAACTCGTTGATGATAGGGCTGTTTGATAACCAGGCCGACTGGGATATCGCTGCTCAGATGGGGGTGGCAAACTACGGACAGATGACTGCCGGCGGATGGATGTATATTGGTCCCCCCCAGGGCATTGTACATGGTACGTTCAACACATTGCTTAACGCGGGGAGGTTGAAACTGGGAATAACTCCGGATAGTGATCTCAGAGGGCATCTGTTCGTATCGTCTGGTTTGGGAGGTATGAGCGGAGCACAACCCAAAGCGGCCGATATAGCCGGAGCCGTTTCCATTATTGCCGAGGTGGATGGGTCGCGTATAGAAACACGACGGCAACAGGGGGGGTGGGTGCAGCGAGTAACAGCTGAGAAACAACAGGCATTTGACTGGGCGAATGGAGCAATAAGACGGAAGGAACCACTGTCGATTGCTTACTATGGAAATATTGTTGATCTGCTGGAATATGCGGAGAGAGAGATAATCGATATAGAGTTGCTTAGCGATCAGACTTCTTGCCATGAACCATACACAGGAGGTTACTGTCCTGCCGGCATAACCTTTGAAGAGCGTACCAGCCTGCTGCACGAGGATAGAGACAAATTCAGAAAACTGGTTGATGATTCGCTTCGCCGCCACTTTAATGTTATAAGTAAGTTAGTTGCCCGTGGAACATACTTTTTTTGATTATGGTAACTCTTTTATGAAGGCGATCTACGATGCAGGCGTTAAGGAGATATCAAGAAACGGGGGGGTTGATGAGAAAGATGGCTTTATCTGGCCATCATATGTGGAGGATATAATGGGACCAGAGCTGTTCGATTATGGCTATGGCCCATTCCGATGGGTATGCCTTAGCGGGAAGCACGAGGATCTGGTTAAAACCGACATGGTAGCAATGGAGTGCATCGACCCCCCCGGCCGGCGTGGACAGGATCGTGACAACTGGTTATGGATACGCGATGCAGAGAAACATAAGCTGGTGGTTGGTACCCAGGCTCGCATACTTTATCAGGATGCCGAGGGACGGCAGAAGATAGCACTGAGATTCAATGAAATGGTACGTAACGGCGAAATAGGACCTGTGATGCTGGGTCGCGATCACCATGACGTGAGCGGTACAGACTCGCCTTTCCGTGAGACAGCCAACATAAAGGATGGCAGCAACGTGATGGCCGACATGGCGGTGCAGTGCTTCGCAGGTAATGCGGCGCGCGGCATGAGCTTGGTGGCTCTACATAACGGCGGCGGAGTGGGCATCGGTAAAGCTATCAACGGCGGCTTCGGCATGGTGTGCGATGGTAGCACGCGGGTTGACGAGATCCTCCGTTCCGCAATGATTTGGGATGTGATGGGTGGCGTGGCTCGCCGTGCCTGGGCACGCAACGAGCATGCAATTACCACTGCTCGTGAGTTTAATAGGATTTATCCGGAGAACTATCATATAACAGAACCCTTTTAGTTGATGAAGATATAATCAGGAAGTATGTTTCTCATAAGTAATGAACGGCTTATCTTTCATATTTTTAAATCGGAAAAGGCGGATAACAAAAAAAATAAGCAATATCATTTTAGTTAACTTTGTTTTATAGGAATAACAATTATGAATAAAATCGTGGAATGTGTTCCCAACTTTAGTGAGGGACGCGACAGACAGAAAGTGGAAAAAAAATAGCGGACCTCTTCCGGGGGGGAAGAGAGAAAGTGAAACTGCTGGATTATAGCAGTGATGCCGACCATAACCGATCGGTAGTAACTGTTGTTGGGGGGGAGCCGGAGGCATTGAAAACTGCAGTTATTGAAGCAATAGGGAAAGCAGTGGAGCTGATTGATCTTCAAAGGCATCAGGGGCAGCACCCTCGTATGGGAGCCGCTGATGTGGTGCCGTTTATCCCTATTAAAAACGTAACTATGAATGAGGCGGTGGCTCTGTCTAAGGAGGTAGCGGAGGCAGTGGCAGAACGTTACAACCTTCCGGTATATCTATATGAGAAATCGGCTTCGGCATCTCATCGTGAAAATTTGGCGAATGTTCGCAGGGGGGGCGAGTTTGAAGGACTGGTAGAGAAAATGAAAAACAGGAATGGAAGCCCGACTTTGGTCCTACAGAACCTCACCCTACAGCAGGAGCAGTTGCTATCGGTGCCCGCATGCCGCTGGTGGCTTACAACGTTAACCTGGGGACCAATAACCTGGAGATTGCTGAGGCTATCAGCAGGAAGGTGCGCCATATTGGAGGCGGACTGCGTTTCTGCAAGGCGATGGGTGTTGCACTGCACGATCGGGGGGGTATCACACAGGTATCGATGAACCTGACCGACTACACCAAAACGGCTATTTACCGCGCCCATGAGATGGTGCGCATGGAAGCTAAACGGTATGGTGTTCCGGTGGTGGGCGGAGAGGTAATAGGACTGGTGCCTATGGAGGCTCTGATTGATTCGGCAGCTTATTACCTTGGCCTTGAGAATTTCTCCGTCAACCAGGTGTTGGAAACAAAGCTGATGGAATAGTTGAAATTTTTGCAATTTGAATTGGCTTTTGAATAAAGGCATAAACCAGGGGGGGTATCACGAAAAGCTATAACTGATGAATAACCTGATTATAAAAAAATGCAGAGCAGGTGGTTACTTGCAGCGGTTTCGCGGGGGGGAAGCAAGGAAGGGAAATGTCCGATTTACATGTTATTGAAAACGGTACGGTGATAGTGACAGATGGCCTGATCTCTCATATCCTGAAAGCAGGAGAGACTCTTCCGGTAAATGAACAGGATTACAGGGTTATTGACGCAACAGGCAAAGCGCTGTTGCCGGGGTTTATCGATCCTCATACACATTTTATCTTTGGAGGATACCGGGAGGAAGAGTTCTCATGGCGGATGAGGGGCGATAGCTACATGGAGATAATGGAACGGGGGGGAGGTGGCATTGTAAAGACTACAAATGCCACCCGTGAAGCGACGGAAGAGGAGCTGATGGAGACGGGCAGGCAGAGGCTTGATGCAATGATGCGGCTTGGAATCACCACCGTAGAGGGAAAGAGCGGCTATGGGCTGGACAAAGATACCGAACTTAAGCAACTCCGCGTGATGCATCGTCTCAACGAAACCCATCCGGTGGATATTGTTTCAACCTTTATGGGTGCACATGCTATCCCCCGCCGAATGGCAGGGGGGGAGGGAGGAAGATTATATAGATTTTAATATTAACGAAATGTTCCCACTTGTGGTGAAGGGGGGGAACTGGCCGAAGCGGTGGATATTTTCTGCGAAAAGGGGGGGTTTTCGCTATCGCCCAATCGCGCCGCTATCTGACAGCCGCCAGAGAGCAAGGCTTAAGATAAAGATACATGCCGATGAGATAACTCCTCTCGGAGGTGCAGAGCTGGCGGCGGAGTTGCGTTGCCTGTCGGCTGACCATCTGCTGCAAGCTTCCGATGAGGGAATACGTGCCATGGCTGAGAAAGGTGTAGTGGCAACATTATTACCTCTTACTGCTTTTCGTTGCGGGAAAATATGCTCGTGCTCGCGAAATGATTGACGCGGGATGCATAGTGGCACTTGCTACCGATTTCAACCCGGGGAGCTCGTTCACGGCTTCTGTCCCGTTACTGTTTGCATTGGCATGTATATACATGAAGCTTACACCTGAAGAGGCTGTTACCGCATTTACCATCAACAGTGCTGCAGCACTCGGCAGGGAGGGGATAACAGGCAGCATAGATGTGGGTAAACAGGGGGGATCTGGTGCTGTTGCAGTTTCCGTCGTACAAGTTTCTGCCTTACCACGTGGGAATGAATATAGTGGATAAGGTGGTGAAACGGGGGAAAATTGTATGTAGTTTGCATTAAAATTAGTTTATTCTGAAAACAGCTGGCACAATCTTATTTAAACAGTTGAAAATGAGTAGAGCTGCTGCTTTGTATTGTGGTATTTGTCGCTAAGAAATCAAAAAAATCATATACAGTAATTTCCGTATTATTTTATTTATAGTTTAACAAATATGAGGCTACAAGATTTAACTTTAAAGCAATTTCTCGAAAAAAACCGCGGGAAAAGAACCTTTGCCCGGAGGGGGCAGTTCATCGGCACTGAATGGAGCCATTGCTGCGGCATTGACTGAAATGATGGCTAATTTGACCATCGGCAAAAAGAACTATGCTGATGCTGAGGCGATGATGAAGCAGAACCTACATAAGGCATCTGATTTGCGGATGCGCTTTATAGAAGATATCGATAGGGACAGCGATGCATATAACCTTGTTATCAGTGCCTACAAACTTCCGAAAGAGACAGAAGAGGAGAAAGAATATCGTACCGGAAAAATTCAGGAAGCTACTAAAATTGCGTCGCTGGTGCCGATGGAGGTGGCCGAACGAGCTTCAGGTATGCTCGGTATTATCGCCGAAACAGTGAAGAGTGGTAATAAAATGCAGTTACCGATGGTTGTGTGGCTATGCTGGCATGTCGCACCGCTATTCTGGGCGCACTGCTTAACGTACGCATTAACCTGAGGGGGGGATTAGGGATGATAAGTTTGTCAGTGAGCTTTCATTAAAATGCGATCTGCTTGAAAAAGAGGCTATCAATAGTGAACGGGAGTTATTTGAATGGGCAAAAATGAGATTTAATATGAAAAATATTTACTACATAGGAAAAAAAAGATCTCACCATTGAAGACCTGGAGAGGATTATTACTGGTAACATAAAGGTGGAGCTGGCTCCCGAGGCTAGGGAACGTATAAGGAAGTGCCGCGATTACCTCGACAGAAAAATGGAAAACCAGACTGAACCTGTTTACGGTATAACTACCGGTTTCGGTTCATTATGTAATCATTCTGTTTCAGGTGATGACCTGAACACATTACAGGAGAATCTTGTAAAATCGCATGCCTGTAGTGTTGGAGAAGAGGTTACACCGCTTATAGTGAAGCTTATGTTTTGCTGAAGGCACATGCTCTTTCATTAGGTTTTAGTGGCGTGCAGGAGGCTACAGTGCAAAGGATGCTTGATCTGTTCAATAACGATATACTGCCTGTTGTGTATGATAAGGGATCACTTGGTGCTTCAGGGGGGGACCTGGCTCCATTGGCAAATCTATTTTTGCCGCTTATAGGTGTGGGTGATGTTTTTATAAGGGAAGCAAACGTGATATAGGGAGTGTACTCGATGAGTTCGGCTGGCAGCCGATAAGACTGAAGAGCAAAGAGGGACTGGCATTGCTGAACGGTACCCAGTTTATGTCGGCACATGGTGTATATGCCATTATGAAAGCGCAAAGGCTTTCGAAGAGGGCCGACCTTATAGCTGCATTGTCGCTCGATGCATATGATGGACACCTGGAGCCTTTCGATGAAAGGTTGCATATGATCCGACCGCACAGTGGACAGCTGGAGACTGCACGTAATATACGTAGTTTCCTTGAGGGAAGCCTGATCATTTCAAGAGCAAAGAAGCATTTGCAGGATCCGTACTCATTCCGCTGTGTACCGCAGGTGCACGGAGCTACCAAGGATGCCCTCGCTTACGTAAAATCGGTGGTGCTTACCGAGATCAACTCGGTGACCGATAATCCAACAATCTTCCCTGATGATGATAAGATAATATCTGGAGGAAATTTTCACGGACAACCGCTGGCAATAGCTTACGATTTTCTGGCTATAGCGCTTGCAGAACTGGGTAATATCTCCGAACGACGAACGGCTCAGTTGATATTGGGAAGGCGTGAGCTGCCGGAGTTCCTGGTTGCAAGTCCCGGTCTTAATTCGGGCTTTATGATTCCACAATATGTGGCGGCATCGGTAGTTAGCCAGAACAAGATGTACTGCGCTCCTTCAAGTACTGACTCAATTGTCTCTTCAAATGGCCAGGAAGATCATGTGAGCATGGGTGCCACTTCGGCAATTAAGCTGCTAAGGATTCTGGACAATCTCGATATCATTTTCTCTATTGAACTGATGAATGCAGCACAGGCGCTCGAATTCCGACGCCCACTAAAATCGTCGCAAATGATTGAAAAAGTGGTAAAGGAGTATAGGAAAGAGGTGCCATTCATTAAAGAGGATATTGTGATGTATAAAGAGATTCGTAAGACAGTGGCATTCCTTAACAGACTTCAGGTTGATGAACTCTGATTATGTGATTATATACGGTTATTTTCTGAATAAGTTGTTCGGATTGATTATCTTTGCAGATTCGAAAATAAATTAATTAACTTTCACATGTGTTACGATAAGAGCTATATAAAATCACAAAAGTCTTATATTTAGGTGTATATGCCAGTAATTTATATATGCGAAACTTAACTCAATTAAAATTTAAAATAATTTGAAATGGTAGAAAAAAAATCAGGAAATCGCTCAGAGATTCTGCAGCGGCACGGTGGTCCGCACTGTTCTTCGTCGCTTTTACAATGATGTGCGGGTATTTTTAACGGATATCATGGCCCCCCCCTGGCCGGACTGCTTGAGGGACAACTCGGATGGTCACGTGCTGATTATGGCACATTCACAAGCTCATATGGCTGGTTTAACGTCTTTCTGCTGATGCTAATATTTGGAGGAATAATTCTCGACAAACTGGGAGTACGTATGACAGGTATTGGTGCCACAGCTGTAATGGTGATAGGTACGGCTATAAAATACTGGGCTATTTCTACTGACACACTTGCAGGAAAGGTCATTTTGGGACTGGATGCCCAGGTCTTATGGGCAAGTATCGGTTTTGCAGTTTTGCCGTGGGTGTAGAGGTGACCGGAATTACCGTTTCAAAGATTATTGTTAAGTGGTTCAAGGGTAAAGAGATGGCCACGGCTATGGGTATGGAGATGGCGATGGCAAGAATAGGTACCGCTATGGCGTTGGGTTTCTCTATCCCTATCGCAAAAGCTACAGGTATTATTGATGTTTCGCGCCCCCCCGTGCTGGTGGCCCTGATAGGACTATGTATCGGATTTATTTCGTTCTTGGTTTATGTGGTGATGGATAAAAAGCTGGATGCTTCGGAGGCAACGGATTCTATGGAACAAAGTAGTTCTGAAGATGAGTTTAAACTATCTGATATAGGAAAGATTCTGGGTAATAAAGGATGGTGGTATATTGCTATCTTGTGCGTTTTGTTCTATTCTGCTGTTTTCCCATTTCTTAAATATGCCACCGACCTGATGGTAAATAAGTTCGGAGTGAAAGAAGACCTTGCGGGAATGATACCTATGTTGCTGCCTTTCGGAAATATTCTCCTTACACCTCTGTTTGGCGGTATATATGACAAGAAAGGGAAAGGTGCAACAATTATGATTATTGGCTCGCTGCTGCTGATTCTGGTTCATGCACTGTTCTCCGTTCCACTATTCAACAACTGGATTTTTGCGATGGTGCTGGTCGTAATTCTGGGTATTGGCTTCTCACTTGTTCCTTCGGCAATGTGGCCATCTGTACCCAAGATTGTTCCCGAAAAGCGCCTTGGTACAGCTTATTCACTTATCTTCTGGGTACAAAACTGGGGGGGATTGATGGGGGTCCCTCTTCTGATAGGATGGGTGCTCGAGAAGTTCTGCGTGACGGGGCAGACAGTTCGCGACGGACTGAGCGTTAACACATACGACTACACAATTCCAATGATGATTTTTACATCCTTTGGTGTTCTGGCACTTCTTTTTGCTTTCCTGCTGAAAGCAGAGGATAAAAAGAAAGGATACGGACTGGAATTACCTAATATCCAGAATTAATCGTGAAGAGTTTCATGTTTCATGGCTTGCGAGTACTGTTACTGATGACATAAAGCTGATGACAGGCTAAATAAAGCTGGGAAGAGAAACTGATCACAGAAAACTTATAGCAGGCAACTGAAAGCTGATGACTGACGGCCCGAAGTTGATTTGAAAACTACATAAAGGCGATTCGCTACAAAGGCGGGTCGCCTTTTTTTTGATTGAGGCTTTATTGAGAGTTAATAAAACTTTGTGTATCTATAAGGGATGGTTAGCATGTGGAAAAATGGTAGTGATTAGGGCCTTACGATCCCAGTCTTACTATAATACTATAGCGGGATCAGATATGCTGCCGTTATATGGCATGCAAGTCCCAGCAATACAAACAGATGGAATACAGCGTGTACAAACTCCCGTCTGGCAGTGGCGTATATAACGGCGCCGGCAATATAGAACAGGCCTCCCCCCCAAGCAGCCAGTAGATCACATCCATACAGTTTTTTTTGCATGAGCAATCTCTATTGACGGTTTGAAAGCGATGAGAGCCACCAGCCCCCCCATCATTACATATGAAGCGGTTTTCAGGTGGCTGTTTTTACTGAGCTTCCTGAAGCTCAAGGCGATACCAGCAATGGCGGTTGTCCAGGCTATCCCGAACAGAAGCCAGCCCCAGAACTGTGCATCGCGAAGCAGGATAATAGTGAATGGAGAGTAGCTTGCAGCGATAAGAAGATAAATGCTTGCATGGTCGAAATGGCGTAACCTGGCTTTTAAAACTTGATCCCGCACGTAGTGATAGATGGTGGAGGAGCCCATGCAGATAGTCATACCGATGCCGAATAACCCATAGGCGATGATTGCACCACGGTTACCTGAAGAAATAGCCTTGTTAATTAGTATAACAGTTGCTGCAATACTTATCAATACCCCAAGGCCATGTGTTATGTAGTTGGCCTTCTCTTCGCGGTCAGTATAGAATTTTTCGTTTGTCACAAGATTTATAATTCAACTTTCAACGTTATTTTCCGGCTCACTTCCGACCATGGCGGAGACCCGGGTAAAAGTCTTTTTTTACCTTGTGCTGTGGCTGCTTTAATCTCATTGTCCATAGATTTTCCATTATCGGTTATTGTGAAACATCTTCAAACAAATCCATCACTGCATCTTGTGCGTCGGCCTCGTTAGACAGGTATTTCAGACATAATCCGTATACCATAGGTATATAGCGCCGGTATAATTCGTCGAAGTAGGTTGCTTGTTCTTCTTTTTTACAAAGATCAAACAATTCATCGTTCGATAGTTTTGTTATTTCTGTTCTGCTTTTCAATCCGTTGCCTGTTGATTTGTACAAAGAAGTTCCACAAAATTAAAAAAAATATTCGTTCGGTTATGGAATTTGTAGTGCATTTGTATCCTTTATACAGAGCATTTAAAAAAAAGAAAATAGTTTAGTACTTTTTCTTAATGCGGTATAATGATATGAATATTAGCTGGATAATGGTCTATATGAAAGCGAAAAACAGAGGAGCTTGCTTTATGTAAGTTTCTCAGTTTCTTTTGCAAATGCGGAAAGCATTGACAAAAGTTGTCAAAGTATCTGTTCATCTTTGTACCATGTATAAAAAAAATATTAACCATAAATTGACAAAACTGAGACAAAAGATGAAACGACAAGATGAAACGACAAGATGAAATCGAAATCAACCAATTTCAATTGGGAATATTACTCGATAAAGGACAAAAAATTTTTACGACACAATAATTTCTGCTAACGTATTTTGTAGCCACTGCAGGAGTATTGCTGAAAAAGGAGTTTGGTGGAAGAGATTTATCTGACTCATTTTAACGACATTCTGGTAAAGGGGGGGAGCTGCAAAGTATGCAATGGAAGCGTAGCTCGCATTATTGAGTTTGGAAAAGATGAGACCTTTTTTTAAGAAGGCTGATGAATTAAGAAAGTCAATGAAGAAGAGAGTATAATAACTGAAACAATTGGGCCATATTACCTATTAATGTACTGTAAATAAACTTTCATATATTCACAGATAAATACTCGACTGCCAAAACGTCATGATTAGTCCTTTGGCAAAGATTTTGACCTTACCATGATGTGAATCAGCGTTGAACAGGCTTTGGGTAAAGCAGCCCGGTTGAAAGGGCTGCCCACTTTTAGCTGTTGCTTCAAGTGGCTTATCCGGTGAGTTATGTTCCAGATTAAACAATATTAAAAAGAAAGGATAATGGATATATGAATTTCAATAATTTTACAATAAAGGCGCAGGAAGCGGTGCAAAAAGCGATAAATCTGGCACAGGGTAACAATCAGCAGATGATTGAACCGGCACATCTTCTCAAAGGGGGGGTTATGCTGGTTGGTGAGAATGTGACTGGCTTTCTGTTTCAGAAGCTTGGGGGGGTGAATGGCCGGAACCTGGAAAAGGTTGTAGACAGTGAAATTGAATCATACCCCCCCCGGGTGTCGGGTGGCGAACCTATGCTGAGCAGGGAGGCAAATGCTGTTTTTCAGAAAGCGGCTGATTACGCAAGCAAGATGGGAGACCAGTTTGTTTCTCTTGAACATTTGCTGCTTGCAATCCTGAGCGAGAAGAACAGCGCTTCGCAGATGATGAAAGATGCAGGTATTTCACTCAGCCAGCTGCAGTCGGCTATCCGGGACCTTCGGCAGGGTGAGAAGGTAACAAGCCAATCGGCTGAAGATACATACCAGTCACTGGGTAAATATGCGGTGAACCTGGCGGAGCAAGCGCGAAACGGTAAGCTAGATCCAGTTATCGGTCGTGATGAGGAGATTAGAAGAGTGCTGCAGATCCTGAGCAGGCGTACCAAAAACAACCCCCCCATTCTTATTGGTGAGCCGGGGGGGACGGGTAAGACGGCTATTGCCGAAGGACTCGCATACCGAATTATCCGAGGCGATGTGCCGGAGAATCTTAAAAGCAAGCAGATCTATTCTCTCGATATGGGGGCACTTATTGCAGGCGCAAAATACAAGGGAGAGTTTGAGGAGCGTCTGAAGTCTGTTATAAATGAGGTGACAAAATCGAACGGAGAGATTATTCTCTTTATTGACGAGATCCACACGCTGGTAGGTGCAGGAAAAAGTGAAGGTGCAATGGATGCCGCCAATATTCTGAAACCAGCGCTGGCACGTGGGGGGGATCTGCGGGCTATTGGTGCTACCACACTCGATGAGTATCAGAAATATTTTGAAAAAGACAAAGCTCTTGAACGTCGTTTCCAAACGGTTATGGTGGATGAGCCGGGTGAATCTGACAGTATCTCCATTCTTCGCGGACTGAAAGAGCGGTATGAGAACCACCACAAGGTGCGAATTAAAGATGAGGCTATCATCGCTGCTGTACAGCTTTCAAGCCGCTATATCACCGATCGTTTTTTTGCCCGACAAGGCTATTGACCTTATGGATGAGGCTGCTGCCAAGCTACGTATGGAGGTGGATTCCGTTCCGGAAGAGCTGGATGAGATTATGCGCAGGATAAAGCAGCTTGAGATTGAGCGTGAAGCTATTAGGCGTGAGGATGACAAACAAAAAGAAGATCTTCTGACCAGAGAGATTGGAATCTGAAAGACGAGGAGTCTGAACAGAAAGCCAAATGGAAGGCTGAGAAAGAGCTTATCAATAAGATCCAGCAGGCAAAAATTGATATAGAAGATGCAAAGTTCGAGGCCGATCGTGCCGAACGTGAGGGCGACTACGGGAAGGTAGCCGAATTGCGATATGGAAGAATTAAGGAAAAAGAAAACGAAATAAAAGATCTGCAGAATCAGCTTCATGAGCGCCAGGGCGGAAGAGCTATGATAAAGGAAGAGGTTGATGCTGAAGATATTGCCGATGTAGTGTCGCGTTGGACCGGAATTCCTGTTAGCAAGATGCTGCAGAGTGAACGTGAGAAATTGCTTCAGCTGGAAGATGAGCTTCATAAACGTGTTGTTGGCCAGGAAGAGGCCATAACTGCCGTCGCTGATGCCGTACGCCGCAGTCGCGCCGGTTTGAGCGATCCTAAGCGTCCTGTAGGCTCGTTTATTTTCCTTGGGACAACGGGTGTGGGCAAGACAGAGCTGGCAAAGGCATTGGCCGAGTATCTTTTCGATGATGAGAATATGATGACGCGTATTGATATGAGCGAATATCAGGAGAAATTCAGTGCTACGCGATTGATCGGGCCCTCCGGGATATGTGGGTTATGATGAAGGGGGACAGCTTACCGAGGCTATTCGTCGCAAACCCTATTCTGTGGTGCTGTTTGATGAGATAGAAAAAGCGCACCCTGATGTGTTTAACATTCTGCTTCAGGTGCTGGATGATGGTCGCCTCACTGACAACAAGGGCAGGGTAGTGAACTTCAAGAACACCATTATCATCATGACCTCAAACATGGGATCTGAACTTATTCGTGAGAACTTTGAAAAATAAACAGAGAAAACCGAGAGGAGATCATTGAAAACACGAAAAATATTGTGATGGATATGCTGAAGAGAACTATCCGTCCCGAGTTTTTGAATCGCGTAGATGATATTATCATGTTTGCTCCGTTGAAGGAGAATGAGATTGAACAGATTGTACGTTTGCAGCTTGGTATTGTAGGAAGGATGCTGAAGGAGAATGGTATCGAACTCAAATATACCGATGAAGCAGTTCGCAGTATCACTTTTGCCGGTTACGATCCAGAGTTCGGTGCACGCCCTGTGAAGAGGGTTATACAGCGACGGGTATTAAACCAGCTATCGAAAGATCTTCTGGCAGGTAAGGTGGATAAATCAAAGCCTATCATCATTGATGCGATTGACGACATGCTTTATTTCAAAAATTAATAGGGGAAGGCAAGCAATCAATTAACTCACGAGAGTGAGCTTTGCAGAAGTGTCGCGATTATTTACCTGATTGTCAGGAGTCTGAAAAATAATTGCATAAGTTTTTTTTCAGCATATAGCCATCTTAATTAAAATAGCTTTCTATGCTCCTCAGTGATTTACTTAGGAAGAATACCACAACCTGGTCGTAAGGTTCTATTAGTGTATCTCCATCTACAAGCATAGGCTCGCCGTTTCTGATAAGCGCTCCAAAAGTGATGTCGGAGGGCAGGTTAAGGTTTTTAATAAGTTTTTTTTGTCACCTTCGAGTTGGGTTTGGCAATTACCTCCCCCCCTACGTTTGCATCGGCGATGGTGAGGCTTTTTATATTCGAGGCATCGGCTTTCAACAGCAGTTCATAGATCTTACTGGCTGCAATAAGTTTTTGTTGATAACTGTTCCAATGTCGAACCGTTCCGCCATCGATATATAATCGATGTTTTCAACCTCTGCAACAGTTTTCTTTACACCATACTGTTTTGCCATCATACAGCTCAGGATATTTGCTTCCGAGTTCCCGGTGAGAGCGAGGAATGCATCTGTTTCGGTGATACCTTCGCGTATAAGGAACTCAGTGTTGCGCCCATCTTCTACAAAAACTGTGACATTTGGAGGAGCTGTTTCGACCAGCATCTCAGCACGTTCTCTGTCCTGTTCTATTATTTTTATATTGATATTCTGGGGGGGGAGTTGCTGTACTGTACGCATTGTTATACGGCTTCCTCCCATGAAAATGATCCTTTTTGTTTCGAAAGATTTTTTTTCCCCAGCAACTCGGGAAGTGAATCCAGGTGTTTTCTTAAAGTGGTGAAATAGAGAATGTCGTTAGGAAGTATCTGGTCGCTTCCTTTGGGTATAATGGTGTGAGAGTCACGTTTAATGGCTACCAGGTGGAACAGTTTCACGCTTTGCATAAGCTCATGCAGATATTTGTTCACTATGGGAGCATTCTCTCTTACTTTTGCAGCAGAAAGTATCACTGTTCCGTTGCATAGCTCCCACCAAAAACGTGTCCAGGGTGTTTTAAGCGCCATTGCGATCTCCTTTGCGGCCATCAGTTCAGGTAGATCATTGAATTGATTCCCAGTTTTTCGAAGAATCCGGTATTTTTAGGCAGCAGGTACTCGTAATTATCTATGCGGGCAAGTGTTTTTTTTGCTCCCAGGTTGGATGCCAGCATACATGAAGTGATATTCCTTGACTCCTCAGTGGTTACGCCAATATAAAGATCGGAATTGGTAATACCTGCGTCAGTGAGATCTTTAAGTGAAGTGCAGTTGCCGATATATGTCAATATATCTGTATTGTCGTTTATCATAGATAGACGGTCTTTGTCGTCGTCCATCAGTGTTATATTGTGATTCTCCTGTCCCAGAAGTTTCGCGAGGTGAGTTCCCACGGCGCCTGCACCGGCAATTAAGATTTTCATTTACTATGTTACAATTATTTTATTTGACTATGAAACGATTGTGTATTATGTTGGTGGAGGCTATGGGTTCTATTGTAGGCAGTATATCGCTGCTTCGGTTATTTAGTTTATCATTTATCTTAATAATATTTTCCAGGATGCTGTTCTCGTCAATTTTGGTTAGTTGCTGAAGCTCTTTAACCGACCCGTGTGTCACAAATTCATCGCCGATGCCTATGCGGTGTAAATGAATGTTACTGTAGTCGTTTTCTGCCAGAAACTCAAGTACAGCACTTCCCAAACCACCTTTAATAACTCCGTTTTCAACAGTTATAATATATTTGTATTTTTTTTCGCAACCTCTTCAAGTAACTCTTCATCTACAGGTTTCAAGAAAACCATGTCGTAATGTGCCACACTTATACCTAACTTCTCTGCCTCGGCAATTGCTTTAGACGCGTTGTTGCCTATAGCTCCTATGGAGAGAAGGGCAATCTCTTTTCCTTGTTTAAGTTTTCGTCCTTTTCCTATAGTGAGTATCTGAGGTTCGTTCTGCCAGTTGGTGATCTCACCTTGTCCCCCCCGTGGATAGCGAATCACAAATGGCCCGTCGTTACCATATACAGCTGTGTACATCAGGTTTCGTAGCTCATGCTCATTAAAAGGTGCTGAGATTACCAGATTGGGTATCGGCGCAAGTATGCCAGATCGAATACACCGTGGTGAGTGGGGGGGCCGTCGGCACCTACCAGCCCGGCTCTGTCGAGACACATAACCACTTTCAGCTTCTGAAGGGCAACGTCGTGAATAACCTGATCATAAGCACGCTGCATGAATGATGAGTAGATGTTGCAGAAAGGAATAAGCCCCCCCTCTTTGGCCATACCTGCAGAGAAGGTTACCGCATGCGCCTCGGCAATACCTACATCGAAACCCGGTTGGGAAATCTATCCATCATATAGGTCATGGAACAGCCGGTAGGCATTGCCGGTGTAACACCCACAATCTTGCAGTTTTTCTCTGCCATCTCAACGAGTGTATGTCCGAAAACATCCTGATATAGTTGTGGCTGATCCTTATTATCCTTTAGAATACGTTCACCAGTCTCTTTATTGAAAAGTCCCGGAGCATGCCATACCGTGGCCGATTTCTCTGCAGGCTTGAATCCTTTTCCTTTAACCGTTTTAATGTGCAGCAGTTTAGGACCCTGCATATCTTTGATGTTTCTTAGAATGCGGATAAGTCCCGGCAGATCGTGACCGTCAACCGGACCGAAATAGCGTATGTTGAATCCCTCAAAAATATTTTGTTCTTTAGTGAGAAGCGATTTTACGCTGTTGTTGAATCGCAATACCAGATTTTTTTTCTTTCTCGGAGATTAGCTTCCGTTTTTTTGAAACCCTGGTAAAGGTTGTTACGGAACCTGTTATATTTGGCCGATGTAGTCAGTTTCACCAGGTAGTCCTGAATTCCTCCAACATTATTGTCGATAGACATATCGTTGTCGTTAAGGATAATAAGCAGGTTGTTGGGTTGTGAACAGGCATTGTTGATTCCCTCGTATGCCAGGCCGCCCGTCATTGCACCATCGCCAATGATTGCAACTATGTGACGGTTTTCATTGTTGAGGTTAGCTGCAACTGCCATTCCCAGCGCTGCCGAAATGGAGGTTGATGCGTGTCCGGCAATGAAAGTATCGTATTCACTTTCATTGGGATTAGTGAATCCGGAAAGTCCTCCCAGTTTGCGGTTGGTTGAAAAGAGTCCGCGCCGCCCGGTAAGTATTTTGTGGCTGTATGCCTGATGCCCTACATCCCATACGAGCCTGTCGTAAGGTGTATTGTATAGATAATGGAGTGCCACTGTCAACTCCACCGTACCCAGGCTCGATCCGAAATGCCCGGGGGGGTTGTGCGACAGTTGTTCAATGATGAATTCTCTCAGATCATCACAAACAGTTTTCAGTTCGTCAACACTGAGTTTTTTTCAGATCACCGGGACTATTTATTTTTTTTGTAAGTATTTCATATTTCATACACCCATCCTAATAATAACGATGAAGGTGTAAAATAGTTTATTTTTCTTTTTTTTAGCTCTAATTGGCCATGTCAGAAAAGAACTTGATACGAACGAGGCGAATCTCCGTTTCCGTATATTCTGAAAGCTCTTCCTGTGCACTGTCGAGATCATCTGTTTCCGCCTCCTTAAAATAGGCATACACATCCTGCATCACATCCGGGTCCATAACCTCTTCGAGAAAATAATCGATATTGATTTTGGTACCTGAATAAACAATTGCTTCCACTTCGGAAAGCATTTCATTGAAATCTATACCTTTTGATTCTGCAAGGTCGTCAAGTGCTACTTTGCGGTCAATGGCCTGTACTATAGATACTTTTAGCTTCGACTTGTTGGCTACTGTCTTCACTCGGAGGTCTTCGGGACGAGTGATATCATTCTCCTCAACATGTTTTTTTTATCAGCTCCACAAATTCTTTACCGTATCGTTTTGCTTTCCCTGCTCCCACGCCCGGTATATTTTGCAGTTCTTCCAGCGTGATGGGGGGGTAGGAGGTTGCCATTGCTTCTAACGATGAGGGCTGAAAAATCACATAGGGGGGGCACGTTCAGTTTTTTTTCGACAGCTTCTTTCTCAGATCTTTCATCATAGAGAAAAGTACAGGATCGGCCGCACCGCCACTGGCCCCGGACGAGGCTAAAGCATCTGAATCTTCACTTTCAAGATCAGACATATCATCCTCATCTTCATCGTCTTTAGTTATCTTAAAAGACACGGGGTTTTTTTTAAAAACTCTTTTCCTTTTTTTTGGTGATTTTTAGAATACCGTAGTTTTCGATGTCCTTTCTCAGGTAGTTGTCCAGCAATGCCTGACGGATAAGCACCTCCCAGGTACTATCTTCTTCGTCTGCACCTGTCCCGAACTCTTCCAGTTCGTTGTGCCCGTAGGTTTCAATATCGGACGACTCTTTTCCTATGAGGAAATCGACAACATAATCGGCTTTTTGTTTTTCTTTAAGAGCAATAATCGCTTCTAATACAGTAATAAGTAACTCTTTTGCTTCCACTTTCTTCTTTGGATTTAGACAATTATCACAATTTTTACAATTAGTTTCATTATAATTTTCGCCAAAGTAGTGCAATAACACTCTTCTCCGGCATACTGATGACTCTGCGTAGGCGGCTGTTTCCAGCAGCAGCTGTTTACCTATCTCCTGTTCGGAAACTGGTTTTCCCTGCATAAAACGTTCCAGTTTAAGCAAGTCTTTATGGGAGTAGAAGGCAATACACTTCCCCTCGCCCCCATCGCGGCCGGCACGGCCGGTTTCCTGGTAATAACCCTCCAGGCTTTTGGTATGTCGTAATGTATCACGTAACGTACGTCAGGCTTATCTATGCCCATGCCAAATGCTATGGTAGCCACTATCACATCTGCCTGCTCCATAAGGAAGGCATCCTGATTATAACTGCGTGTGGCAGCATCCATCCCTGCGTGGTAAGGTAATGCCCTTATATCGTTTGCTTGCAGGATTTCGGCGAAATCGTCCACCTTTTTCTGCTAAGGCAATATACAATGCCCGATTTTCTCCCCCCCTGCGAGAGAATATATTTGATAATCTCCTTGTCTATCTGTTCTGTTTTATTACGGACTTCGTAATAGAGATTGGGACGGTTGAAAGACGATTTAAAGACCACTGCATTATGCATGCCAAGGTTTTTTTGAATGTCGTGCTGAACCTTGGGTGTTGCCGTTGCTGTAAGGGCTACGATTGGTTTCGGGCATATTTCACTGATGATTGGCCTGATACGGCGGTATTCAGGACGGAAATCGTGTCCCCCCACTCCGATATGCAGTGTGCTTCATCTACCGCGTAAAACGAAATTTGAATATTTCGCAGGAACTCAACGTTTTCTATTTTTGTGAGCGACTCGGGAGCCACATACAGCATTTTTGTTAAACCTGAAAGAATATCCTTTTTTTACCTCTTCAATCTCCTGCCTGTTAAGTGATGAGTTTAAAAAGTGTGCAACGCCATCCTCCTCGCTGTAATTTCTCATGGCATCAACCTGATTCTTCATAAGTGCGATAAGCGGTGATATAATAATTGCCGTGCCCTCCATAAGCAGAGCCGGTAGCTGGTAGCATAGCGATTTTCCTCCGCCAGTGGGCATTAATACAAAAGTATCCTTTCCGGATAAGACACTTTTTATGATAGCTTCCTGATTGCCTTTGAATGTATCAAACCCAAAATATTCCTTTAAACCCTTGTAAAGTATCTCTTTTTATCCATTGCACGTATCACACTGATGTAAAAAAAATTGTCATCAAAAGTTATGTACAAAATTAAAAAAAAGTATTTCATATTTCCAACAATAAAAACAAAATTGAGAAAAAAAATAACACTTTAATTTTACTTTTTTTTGGTGTTTATATTCTTCTTATTGCAGGCAGTTTACAAAACCCAATTATAATCAGTTTCTTTGAAATTGTTGTAAAATGTTCGTTTCACAATTAAAAAAACGCAAGCCGGACATGCGTTTTTTTATATTTCACACGGCGAATTTTCATCTACCGGCGGATTGATTATCCGAAAATTATCGGGAATATTTCAGGCAACTCTCAATTGGTGTAAATCTGAATTTTCCAGTTGATCGGAAGCGTATTTACGCGTTACGTGAAGTTTCTTCTTATCATCAGTAGGCAGAGTGAACATTGCATCAATCATTATTGCTTCAACGATAGAACGCAATCCGCGTGCCCCCCCAAGCTTGAACTCAATAGCTTTGTCCACAATATATTCAAATGCATCCCGGTCGAAAGTGAGAGCTACTCCATCCATCTCGAACAACTTCTGATATTGTTTGATGATGGAGTTTTTCGGTTCCACAAGTATGCGTAGCAGCGCGTCTCTATCCAGTGGCTCCAGGTAGGTGAGAATAGGAAGGCGCCCGATGATTTCGGGGGGGATGAGCCAAATGATTTCAGGTCGAGCGGAGTAATATATTTCATCAGATTGTTCCTGTCGATAGTTGCCTTTTGATTGCTGGCGGCATATCCTACCACACGTGTATTGAGCCGCTGGGCTATTTTCTTTTCTATTCCGTCAAAAGCGCCACCGCAAATAAAGAGTATGTTTTTGGTGTTTACCGCAATCATTCGCTGTTCAGGATGTTTCCGGCCTCCCTGCGGGGGGGACATTAACTACCGAACCTTCCAGCAGCTTAAGTAATCCCTGCTGAACACCTTCGCCGCTGACATCTCTGGTAATGGAAGGATTGTCGCTCTTCCGTGCTATCTTATCTATTTCATCTATAAAGACGATACCTCTCTCAGCGGCATTTACATCGTAATCGGCTACCTGCAGCAGACGGGTGAGAATACTTTCAATATCTTCTCCCACGTAACCTGCTTCGGTAAGGACAGTTGCATCAACAATGGTAAAAGGGACCTGCAGCATTTTAGCTATGGTTCTTGCCAGCAACGTTTTCCCTGTACCGGTTGCGCCAACCATAATTATGTTGGACTTTTCTATCTCAACATCATCTTTCACGTTTTTCTGTAAAATTCGTTTGTAGTGGTTGTAAACCGAAACCGATAGAAAACGTTTTGCGTTGTCCTGTTTGATGATATATTGATCAAGAAACTCTTTGATCTGAGCAGGTTTGGGGGGAGTGAGGACAGTGAAATACCTGAATCGGTCTTGCCGGTACTCTTGAACGAGTCGTTAACAATCTCGTGTGCCTGCTCAGTACACATGTCGCAAATAAAACCAGTCATCCCCGAAATAAGAAGGTTTACCTCCTGTTCGCTTCTGCCGCAAAAACTGCAATGATTGCTGCTGTTAGCTTTTTTTTGCCATTCTTGATTACTTTTTAATAAGAACATCGTCCACCATGCCATACTCTTTGGCTTCGGTTGCGGTCATCCAGAAATCACGGTCGGAGTCTTTTGATACATCATCGATAGGCTTACCGGAGTGATTGGAAATAATGGTGTACAGTTCCTGTTTGATTTTAGCTATTTCACGGGCAGTGATCTCTATATCGGATGCCTGTCCCTGAACACCTCCCATAGGCTGATGTATCATTACCCGGGAGTGAGTGAGAGCGAAACGTTTTTTTTCAGAGCCTGATACCAGAAGAACGGCAGCCATAGATGCGGCAATGCCGGTGCAAATGGTTGATACGTTACTTGTTATAAACTGCATTGTGTCATAAATGCCTAATCCTGCGTATACCGATCCACCGGGAGAGTTGATGTATATTGAGATATCCTTGCCCGGGTCGGAGGAGTCGAGATAAAGAAGTTGTGCCTGAATCACGTTGGCTGTATAATCGTCGATGCTGGTCCCTAGAAAGATGATGCGGTCCATCATCAGGCGGGAAAAAAAACATCCATCTGTGCAACATTGAGCTGGCGTTCCTCTATGATTGTTGGTGAGATATAGCCTCCCCCCTCCCTGACTTGTTATATTCATATAACTGTCAAGCCTTGATCCGCTCATACCCAAATGTTTTACCGCGTATTTTCTAAAATCGTTGTTCATAAATCTTTTTTTTGGAATGTTCAACTTAAGTTGTCAGATGAACAGTTGCAAAAACAGTACCGGAATATCATGGAAAACAGTTTTATGTTTTCCATTCACCTAACAAAATTATAAAGAATAATTGAAATGCAAAATAAAACAGTGAAAAACAATCAATTCTCTTCCTGCAAACGAGTGCGTTCATTCATCAAATCATTGAACTCTTTGGAAGAGATCTCTTTTTCAATGACAGTTACATTCTCTTTTAACCAGTCAATAATCTTGTCTTCTGTAGCTTTGTCGTAAAGATTTTGAACAGTCTCCTCTTTCTCCAACATGCTTTTTGTGTAGTTCTGCAGCACATCTGCTGGCAGATTGGTCATTCCGTATTGTGCAAATTGGGCTTTTGCCACCTCTGCTGCCAACGCTTCAATATCAGCGAATTCGACGCTGATATTATTTTCTTCCGCAATTTTCTGTTTTGCAATGTGGAACTTAAGATCTTCCAGAATTTTCGGATAATCATCTTCCACCTGCTCTGATGTTCTGTTTTCACCTGTTTCAAGCAACCACCGTTTCAGAAACTCATCGGGAAACTTAACCTCTTTCATCTTTTCTACGATGATATCTCTTGCTTCATGGATGAATAGATGGTCGGCATTGGGCTTAAATTGTTTTTCAAGCTCTGACTTTATCCTTGTCCTGAACTCCTCTTCTGTAGTAACCACGCCTTCGCCAAGTACACGGTCGAAAAGCTCCTGGTTCATTTCTGCCTCCTGATAACGGGTCACCTCTTTAATCTCTAAGGAAAAATCGGAATCAATTTCTTTTACCTTATCTTTGGTTGTCTGTAACAGTGATGCTATCTCTGCTTCATTATTATCATATGCTTTCTTTGGGTTGAATACCACTTTGTCGCCCGCTTTGGAACCTGTGAAGCTGCTTTTTATCTCTTCATCCTTAATATATGAAGGCATAAGAATAGCGTTTTCTATCACCTGCAGGTTGTCTTTATCTTCACTGTCGCTCAATTCGGTGAGGGTCCCCCTTTATCAGGTCTGTGTCTTTTGCTTCATCTTCAACAGAGAGATAAGTGCCGTAATTCTTCTTATAGGCATCCATCTGCTCATCCAGGAGATTTTCTTCCAAAAGGACCTTGTGGCAGGTCAGTTCAACACTTTTATCCAGGAGAAGGTCGAATTCGGGAGTAAGGGCAACATCGAAATAGAATTTCAGTATTTCGTCATTCTCCAGATCAACTAATTTCTCATCACTATTATCGGGAAGAGGTTCACCCAGAATTTTCAGTTTGTTGTCGCGAATGAAGTTGCCAACTTCATCTGTCACAATTTTATTGATCTCATCTGCCTTTACAGCTTTGCCATATAGCTTCTGTATTAGGCTTTTAGGTACTTTGCCCTGGCGGAATCCCGGAATATTGGCTCTTTGACGGAATTGATTAAGTGACTTATCTACATTTTCCTGATAATCTGCTTTTTCCAGCTCAATGACAATAGTTCCGTTTACTTCGTCTGTTTTATTCAGTGTTGACTTCATTATACTGAGTGATTAGTTTTTGTTGAAAGTCGGTAAAATTCAACCGATTGAAATGATTTTTTTTAAATAAAACTGCAAAATTAGTGTTATTCTTCCAATTTGCAAAAAAATATTTTACATCCGTGTTTTACTACAAGAGGAGTTGCCTGAATTATTATTTAGTTATCTTTGCATTCCAAAACAGAAAAGATGCGACAAATTCTTACTTCGGTTACTGCTGGTACAAAAATTGTATATCTTTTTTTTACTCATGTTTATCGGTCTGCTTCTGGCCGGGAGCATATTGATTGCTTTCTCGGCTGTTACAGGCGTTGAAGAGGGCGGGGGGGTAACAATCATATATCTGAGTTCGGGATTACAGGCTTTTTTTTGCATTCGTTATGCCTGCATATCTTGTAACCGGATGGAGTTTTCCCGGGGCAGCGCAATACCTGAAGATGGTGGACAAAGAGCATGCAGGGAGGAAAATTATTTTAGCAATAATGGTTTTTCTCCTTTCTTATATACCGGTTTTTCTCCTTACACAATGGAATAAAGGCATTGAACTCCCAGAATCGATGCAGATTGCTGAACAGTGGATGCGTTCTATGGAGGATGCTGCACAGGAAACAACCGATTTGCTGTTATCCGGTGAAGGTATCGGGCGCCTTTTCATGAACCTGTTTATGATAGCCGGACTTGCAGCTGTTGCGGAAGAGATGTTTTTTTTCGCGGCGCATTACAACAGCTTATACAGGAGAAATTCAGAAATGGGCATATGGCTGTGTGGATTGGCGCATTGATATTCAGTGTAGTGCATTTTCAATTTTATGGCTTTTTTTTCCAAGATTGTTGTTGGGAGCCCTGTTAGGCTACCTTTTTCTCTACACACAGAATCTGTGGATACCTGTACTTATGCACTTTGTGAATAACGCTACAGTTATTGTGCTGGCCTATTTCTGTAGAGACAGTGAATGGTTGTACAATATTGAAAACAGTGAGATCACTGCACCCTTTGCAATTATGGCACTAATTTGCTTGCTGCTGACAATTCTACTGTTCTGGTTATACAAAAAAAATTTAAGAACCTCAGTACAAACTGAAGTTGATTCTTGCTGACTAATTCAATTTTCTAACGTGTTGCGGTAACAGCTAAACAGCTATCCTAAGTCTTATATTTAGCTGTAAATGATAACAACTAACACAAGCGAAAGTTAAGTAACGAACAATAATGATACAAATTCAGAATACATTAATATCGGACGATATTTTCGAAGAACAATTTATCTGTAACCTCTGTAAATGCAAAGGGCAATGTTGCGTTGAGGGTGAGTCGGGAGCGCCACTTACTAGAGAGGAGTTTGAACAAATAAAAGAAATTCTGCCGGATATCCGGGATGAGCTCTCCGCCAAAGCGATTGAATTGATCAATGATCAGGGAATAGCATATATAGATAATGATGGAGAACTGGTTACCTCAATAATAGAAGGCAAGGAGTGTGTTTTTACCTATTTCGATGAGAATGGCGTATGCAAGTGCGCAATTGACAAAGCATACAGAGAGGGGAGGATTTCAGTTCAAAAACCAATATCTTGCCATTTATACCCTATCCGGCTTAATGAGTATAATAATTTTACAGCTGTCAATTACCAGCGGTGGTATCTCTGCAAGCCCGCACTTAATCTTGGACAAAAAGAGGGGGGGATACCTCTTTACCGGTTTTAAAAGAACCGTTGATAAGGAGATTTGGTGAGGATTGGTATAACGAGCTGTGTAAGGCTGCAGAACTGTTTAAAGAAAACTGTTAAAAGCAGTCAATTTCTCCTGTTTTGGATTACTTAAGCCAGCCGAAAGCACTATTTCGCTTTTTTTTACCCATTTACTTTCGGAATATTAAATCTTTGTTTTATTTTTGCACATAAATAAATGAAATGTGCAAAGTAAAGTGTCTGCAGCAATATCTAAAACGAAGAATAATCTTATAGACGTAGCCCGGCAACTTTTCGCGAAAAGGGTGTCGAGAATACGACTATGAACGATATTGCAGAGGCTTCTCAAAGAGGAAGGAGAACATTGTACACCTATTTCAGCAGCAAGAACGATATTTACAAGGCAGTTATAGAGTCTGAGCTAAAAGTACTGTACAATAAGCTTGAAGAGGTGGTTGAGCGTGATATGCCCAACGATGAAAAACTTCTTTTGTTGGCTTTTACGCGGCTAAATGCAATAAAAGAGGTAGTTACACGAAACGGTACACTCCGGGCCGATTTTTTTTCAGAGATATATGGCAGGTGGAGAATGTGCGCAAGGAGTTCGACAAGAAAGAGATTCATTATCTTGAGACTATCTTGCAGGATGGGTGTGACAGCGCTATCTTTCAGATTAAAGATGTAAGGCAGACAGCCGAAATTCTGCACTATGCATTTAAAGGTCTTGAGGTGCCTGTTATCCGTGGTGTAATGAAACTAGAATATAACAAAAAAAAGAGGATAGGGATATTATCTCGAACCTCGTTTTAAATGGGTTATATACCAAATAGATATTTTAATAATAATCAATCAAATGAAGTTACTAGAAGGAAAAACAGCGGTAATAACCGGCGCCGCACGTGGTATTGGTAAAGCCATAGCTTTGAAGTTTGCGTCGGAAGGATCAAACATCGCGTTCACAGATTTAACTATAGATGAGGTGGGGGCAGCCACTGAGCGTGAAATTGCCTCGCTTGGTGTTAAGTGCAAGGGATATGCATCCAATGCTGCTAATTTTGAGGAGACTCACAAAATAGTTGATGAGATAATAAAGGATTTCGGCCGTATCGACATACTTATCAATAATGCAGGTATTACTAAAGATGGATTGATGATGAGGATGAGCGAACAGCAATGGGATGCGGTAATTAATGTGAACCTGAAGTCGGCATTCAACTTTATCCATGCTGTTACACCTGTGATGATGCGACAGAAATCGGGCAGCATTGTGAATATGAGTTCTGTGGTTGGTGTTTCAGGAAATGCGGGACAGGCTAACTACTCGGCTTCAAAAGCAGGCATGATAGGCCTGGCAAAATCTATAGCAAAAGAGCTTGGGTCACGTGGTATCCGTGCAAATGCCATTGCTCCGGGTTTTATCATAACTGATATGACAGGTCAATTGTCTGAAGAGGTAAGAAAAGAATGGGCAAAGCAAATTCCTCTTCGTCGCGGAGGTACGCCCGAAGATGTTGCGAATGTAGCTCTTTTTCTTGCTTCAGACCTCTCTTCGTATGTCAGTGGGCAGGTGATAAATGTTTGTGGGGGGGAATGAATGCATAATTATTACCACTTTTTGCCTTTATTACAGGGATACTGATTATATCAGGGATACAGAATAAATTTTGTGTCTCTGATATTTTGTTTCATCAGTGAATCCTCAATAAATAACAATACTCCTAATGTTATTGCTTTTGCAAACATAGGGATTTCTAAAAGCCTCTTTCATTGCAATCGTGACAAAACGGATGATGTTGACATCTAATGCATTAGAAATCATTTTTTTTATTTCAAGGGTTTCAAAAGTAGGCTCACAAGTTTAATTATCACTATTTATTCCCGGCAAAAGGGAAGTCACATATCAGATGACAGTTCTTTACGAAGACAACCATATTATTATCGTTAACAAGGCACCAGGTGAAATTGTGCAGGGCGATAAAACGGGCGACAAACCATTGTCGGAGATGGTGAAAGAATTTTTGAAAGTTAAATATAACAAGCCCGGTAACGTGTTTTGTGGCGTTACGCACCGGCTCGACCGGCCCACAAGCGGGGTGTTGGTGTTTGCCAAGACAAGCAAGGCGCTCTCGCGACTGAACAGAATGTTTCGTGACGATGAAGTAAGCAAGATCTATTGGGCTATAGTAAAAAAATCGCCCACCAAAAGAAGAGGGCACTTTGGTGCACTATCTGATGAAAAATGAAAAAAAACAAATAAGTCTACTGCTTTCGATAACGAGAAACCAAATACCAAAAAAAAGCTGTCTTACATTATAGACTTGTAGGTGCTTCAAAAAATTATTTTTTGCTGGAGATCGCTTTGGAGACCGGGAGACACCATCAGATCCGCTGCCAGCTGGCCGAAACGGGGGGGTGTCCCATCAAGGGCGATCTTAAATATGGGGGGGCTGAGCGCTCCAATCCCGATGGCAGCATCAGCCTGCATGCGCGTTCTATATCATTTATACATCCTGTTTCAAAAAAAAGAAGATATCGGTAACTGCACCTGTTCCGGAAGATGATCTGTGGAAAGCATTTGTATAAAACGTAATCGTCAGAAATGCGGTAACTTATTTGTATAAAAACTTTTTCTCAAGCAGGTTTAATAATTATTTATAGATCTATTGTGCCAATGAAGAACCAAAAAAAACAGGTCTGAAGAGCAATTTGAGCAATAATCTTTTCCTCGTTTTCGATAAAAATCTTACATTTGTGGACGAACTAAATTTTTAATTTTTCACGATGAAACCTACATTATTTGTATTGGCAGCAGGAATGGGCAGCCGCTATGGCGGACTGAAACAGTTAGACGGGGGGGTAGGCCCGGCAGGTGAGACCATAATGGATTACTCTATTTATGATGCGGTAAACGCCGGCTTCGGAAAACTGGTTTTTGTTATTCGCAAATCGTTTGAAGATGACTTCAGGGAAAAGATTGTAAAAAAAATATGAGAAGAAAATACCGGTTGAACTGGTATTCCAGGAGCTGGATAATCTTCCAGAAGGCTTTTCCCCCCATCCCGATAGAGTAAACCGTGGGGTACCAACCACGCCGTAATGATGGGAAAAGAGGTGATTCACGAACCTTTTGCCGTGATCAACGCCGACGACTTCTATGGGCGTGAAAGCTTTCAGGTGTTGGCAGATTATCTAAAGACTCTTGAAAACAGTCATGACAAATATTGTATGGTTGGTTATAGAGTTGGCAACACATTGTCAGAAAGCGGTACTGTGGCGCGAGGAGTATGTGAGACCGATAAAAATGGAAATCTCACCGGAGTGGTTGAGCGCACACAGGTTATGCGTATTGATGGAAAAGTGAGCTACAAGAATGAAAGAGATCAGTGGATAGCTATTGACGACAATACGCCAGTATCTATGAATATGTGGGGGGGTTTCACACCAGATTACTTCAAATATTCCGATGATTATTTCGTGCAGTTTCTTAATGAGAACGCGGAGAATATCAGAGCTGAGTTTTTTTTATCCCTTTACTGGTAAACCATCTGATTGTGAATGGTAATATTACAGTGAAAGTATTGGATACACCTTCAAAGTGGTTTGGTGTGACTTATGCCGATGATCGTCCCGAAGTAGTATCAAAGCTGAAAAGCCTTACCGCTAACAAGGCCTATCCCTCTCCGCTGTGGTAATTTTATGATTACTTTTCTTCACCTGATAGGCTGATTATGTGGGTACATATTGTCGTTATACTTCTTCTTATCCTTCTTAACGGTTTTTTTTCGCGTTGTCGGAGATTGCAATTGTTTCGGCAAAGAAAAACAAATTGGAAGCAGAACGCAAGAAAGGAAGTAAAGGTGCCGCGCGTGCACGAAAGTTGCAGGCCGACCCCGATAATTTTCTCTCATCAGTTCAGGTGGGAATTACTCTTATTGGTATTGTTAATGGTGCGTACGGGGGGGGCAGGCGTTTGCTGTCTATCTGGTACCTTTCTTTAAACAATTTAATGCTATAGGTGCTTTTGCGGACGCTGCTTCATTGATAGTAGTGGTATTCCTTATCACATATGTATCAATTGTTATAGGTGAGCTTGTACCAAAAACAGTTGCACTGAACAATTCCGAAAAAAATGGCGATTGCTGTCTCGCCTACTATACACGTGGTGAGTCTTATCTTTTATCCTTTCGTGAAACTTCTCTCTGTATCAACAAGTTTTGTAAATAAACTTATAGGGTTAAAACCGAAAGATGAGGTGGTTTCGGAAATGGAACTGCGTGCAATGCTGAAGACAGCTTCGCATGAAGGTATTATTGATGTTGAAGAGAATATTATCCACGAACAGGTATTTTACTTCTCCGATAAAAAGGCAATTCACCTGATGACTCACCGAACGGATGTGGAGTGGGTGGATATAAGTAAAAGCCGTGAGGAGATAATTGAGGATCTGCTTCGGACAAAACATAGCATTATTCTTGCATGCAGAAAAAAGATTGATGATTTTACAGGAACTATATCTATAAGGGATTTTCTATTGCGTCTGAATAACAATGAACAGTTCACAATTGAAGAGCTTATTAAGGAGCCTGTTATCGTACCCAGTACCCTGCGGGCGCAAAAGTGCTTGAGTACTTCAGGAAAAATCATATATTTATGGCTATGGTGGTAGATGAGTATGGCAGCCTCGACGGAATAATCACCATTCATGATATTTTTGAAAATCTTGTAGGTGCTATCCCGGAGGAGACAGAAGATGAATCTTATGAACACTCATTTTATGAGGGATGATAACTCTGCCCTGGTAAGCGGAGAGGCCCCTATAGAAATATTATCACAGCTTGATGAGGATTTTATCGTTGATTTTGATAAAATCGACTATTCAACAGTCGCCGGTTTTGTATTTGAATGTATTAACAAAATTCCCGCGTAGGAGATAGATTTGAGTATGATAATCTTATGTTCGAGATAGTAGATATAGATGGCAACAAGATAGACAAAGTGCTGGTTACCAGGAGGTTCAAGGCAGAAAATGAAGTAATAATATAATTAATAACAAATAATGAGAGATGAGGGAGGTTGTTTTTTTGCAGGTTTGATGCAGTTTATATTTAATAGTTTAAAATGTTAATTAATGAATTTATGTTGTTAAACACAAATTTTTATTAGGACGTTTCAAAAAAAACTGTGTTAATTTTACACCAATTATACAGAAAATCAATCTTCATCAATATCTTATTCTTAAACCCAGGAAATTACATGAACAATTTGTATAGCGAATCCGGTTTGCTTGTCAAAGCTTTTGACAAAACAGTGGATGGCAGGCAAACCGGGTTATACATTCTTAAAAACAAATTTGGAAGTGAAGTCACCGTAACTAATTACGGAGCTAAAATTGTATCGTTAATGGTTCCCGATAAAAACGGAATATTAACTGACGTAGTTTTGGGACACCCCCCCACTATCGATGAGTACCTAACCTCGGAAGAGCCCTATTTTGGTGCTGTCTGCGGCAGAACAGCCAATAGGATTGCAGGAGGACGGTTTGAACTGGAAGGTAGGGAGTATCATCTTGCCATAAACAATGGACCAAACTCGCTGCATGGTGGCATCAAGGGATTTAACGCAGTTGTATGGGAGGTGAAAAAGTGACAGACAACAGCATTCAACTGTTTTATCTGTCAGCCGACGGTGAAGAGGGTTTCCCCGGCAGCCTGTCTGTAACGGTAACATACACATTAACTGATGACAATGCTCTGGACATAAATTATAGGGCAACAACAGACAAAACTACCATTCTTAATCTTACCAATCACTCCTATTTTAATCTTTCAGGACAAGGCGATGAATATATTGGTGAACATATTCTTATGCTAAATGCCTCCAGCTACCTGCCTACAGACAATACAGCCATACCCTTGGGCGATGCAGAACCGGTGAAAGGAACTCCGTTCGATTTTACCCGGCCGCATGCTATTGGTGAACGTATAGATGATGATTTTGAGCAACTTAAAATTGGCCGTGGCTACGATCATAATTTTGTATTGAACAAAAAGTCAGTAAATGAATATTCTTTCGCAGGTTTATGTGAATCGCCCAAAACAGGGATCAAAATGGAGATTTATACTACAGAGCCCGGAGTTCAGGTATATACCGGTAACTGGATGAATGGTAGCTTTGTTGCAAAACGGTAAACGTTATCCATCGAGGTCTGCCGTATGCTTTGAGACACAGCACTATCCGGATAGTATTAATAAACCGCAATACCCTTCAGTGATTTTGAGTACCGCTGAGATATTTAATTCCAGAACTACCTACAGATTCTTTGTGTGAGATAAATATTTGAAATATAAAGTAAAATTATTCTATAATTGAAATTATTAAACAATAAAAAAAGTATGAATACGACAACTCAGAAAAAGAATTACGCATTGCCTATCGCGGTAATGTTCATGTTGTTTTTTTTATGATCTCCTTCGTTACCGGTTTGCAGAATCCGATGGGAGTTATTGTGAAAAACCAGTTCGGCGCAAGCAATGCCATGTCTCAACTTGGAAATCTGGCAAACTTTATCGCCTATGCTTTTATGGGAATCCCGGCTGGATTAATCCTTGAAAGAAAAGGATATAAATTCACTGCCCTGATGGCTGTAGCTATTGGTTTTATTGGAGTGACAATTACCTTCCTTTCAGGAACTGTGGCTAGTTTTGGTGTATATCTGACAGGTGCTTTTATCTCAGGTTTCTCAATGTGTATGCTGAATACCGTGGTCAACCCTATGCTTAACACTTTAGGCGGTGGTGGAAATAAAGGAAACCAGTTGATTCAGTTCGGTGGTGCAATCAACTCCATTGGAGCAACTATCGTTCCCATACTTGTGGGTTACCTGATGGGTGATGTGGCACGGGCTGCTATTAGTGATGCCAATCCTGCATTGTTTCTTGCAATGGGTATTTTTGCCTTTGCTTTTATTGTTATTTTGGCAGTTAATATTCCCGAACCACGTTTGGAGATAACACGTAACCAGCCTAAAAAAAAGAAAAAGTAAAAGACAAGCACAGTGCATTGTCGTTCCGTCACTTCGTTCTGGGTATTATCGCAATATTCATATATGTGGGTGTTGAAGTGGGTATTCCCAACATTGCTAACCTTTATATGACAACAGGTGCTGAAGGTGGTGGCCTTGGCATAGCTGCAGGAGTTGCAGGCTCAATTGTTGGGTTATACTGGTTGCTGATGCTTGCCGGTCGTTTAATAGGTGCTTCGGTTGGTGCTAAAGTATCAAGCAAGTCCATGCTTAGCTTTACATCATCATTGGGTATCTTGTTAATATTGACAGCTATCTTTATTCCTGCAGCACTTTCGATTAATTTATTCGGTGCTGTTGTGCCTATTAAAGTTTTCTTCCTTGTTTTAGGCGGTTTGTGCACTTCCATCATGTGGGGGGGAAGCATCTTTAACCTTGCTGTGGAAGGATTGGGTAAATATACTGAAATGGCATCCGGAATATTCATGGTAATGGTTTGCGGTGGTGGAATACTTCCATATCTGCAGGGATTAATTTCCGATAAAGCTGGCTTCCTCAGTAGTTACTGGCTTGTGATCGCAGGTATGGCATTTTTGTTATATTATGCACTTGCCGGATCAAAAAAATGTTAACAAGAATATTCCTGTAAACCATGAGGAGTAAGACAAAAAGTACTCTTTACAGAACTTATTCTTACGTGATTCATATTTATTAATCAGACAATAATGACAAAAGAACAAATAGTTAAAATTTTCATGAAAAATTCGGTGCTGAAGCACCTGAGGTATATACCTCCCCGGGGGGGCGTGTAAACCTAATCGGGGGGAGCATACCGACTATAATGGTAGTTTCGTTTTTCCGGGAGCAATTGACAAAGGGATGATTGCTGCCATCAGGTTTAACGGGGGGGCCGATAAGGTGAAAGCTTATGCAATTGATCTTGACGAAAGTTCCGAATTTGGGCTCAACGAGGAGGATCTCCCTAAAGAGGGGGGGTGGGCGAAGTATATTTTTGGCGTATGCCGTGAGATAATTAAAAGAGGAGGTACAATTAAAGCCTTCGATACAGTATTTTCGGGCGATGTACCACTGGGCGCAGGTATGTCTTCTTCCGCTGCATTGGAAAGCACCTATGCTTTTGCGCTGAATGATATGCTTAAACTGGGTATCGACAAGTTCGAACTGGCCCGTGTGGGACAGAGTACCGAGCACAACTATGTAGGAGTAAAATGCGGTATCATGGATCAGTTTGCCTCTCTATTCGGAAAGGAAGGACATCTGATACGCCTCGATACAAAAACAATGGAATATGAATACTTCCCATTCGATCCCCAGGGTTATAAGCTGGTACTGCTTGATACGGTGGTAAAGCATGAGTTGGCATCATCAGCATATAATAAACGTCGCGAATCGTGTGAACACGCAGCAAGAACCATTGCTAAACGCCATCCTGAAGTGGAATTTTTGCGTGATGCAACAATGGAGATGCTCCTGGAGGTGAAGAATGAGATCTCAGAAGAGGACTTTATGCGTGCACAATATGTTATTGAGGAGACTCAACGCGTAAGAGATGTGAGCGATGCCCTTGAACGGGGGCGACTATAAAACCGTGGGTGAGAAAATGTATGAGACTCATCATGGTATGAGCAAGTTGTACGAAGTGAGTTGCGATGAGCTCGATTTTTTTTGAACGATATTGCACGTGAACATGGGGTTACCGGTTCACGTGTTATGGGTGGAGGGTTTGGAGGTTGTACCATCAACCTTGTTAAAGATGAGTTACATGACAGTTTTGTAGCCGATGCCAAAGAAAAATTTAAGGCGCGCTTTGGCCATGAGCCGAAGGTGTACGACGTGGTAATAAGCGACGGTGCACGCAAACTTTAAGCTCTGTAAACACAAACCATGATAGAGAAGTAGGGATACGACAGTATCCCTCTTCTGTGTTTTTTTAACCGTTTTAACTACCTTATAATTACTATGTTACAGACATATTACAAAAATAATGATCAATTTTGATCGCAGTGGATTGCATTATTTTTGGTTTTAGCAAAAAAAGATCTTCACGTACTGCTTACCCGGCGGCCTGTTGAACCTTTAAAAAAAATAAATGGTCTCTTATGGGAGGTTTTATGGAAGCAGATGAAAGCCTGTATAAGGCAGCTGAAAAAGTGTTATACCGGTACACTAAACAGAAAAACATTTACATGGAGCAGGTAAAGGCTTACGGAGAGATAGACCGTGATACGGGGGGGGACGGGTTATTTCTGTAGCCTTTTATGCACTGGTGCCAACGGAAAATTTCAATACCTCACAGGCACGAAAGTTTGATGCCAAATGGACAAACATAAATAGACTACCGCAACTTATTTTCGACCACAACCTAATGGTAAACGATGCTCTAAAGCTTCTTCAGTATAAAGTTTCGACGCAACCTCTAATGTTTCGCTTCTTTAATAACAAGTTTACACTTCCTGCTTTGCAGGATCTTTATGAAGCTATTTATCAAATGCCTGTGGATAAACGTAACTTTAGGAAGAAACTCAGCTCGATGAACCTGTTGGATAAACTGGAGATAAAAGACAAGGAAAACTCTCGCAGAGGAGCCTTTTATTACAGATTCAACCAAAACAAATATGAGAGTTATCTTAAAACTGGAAAACGCTTCTCTTTGTAAGCGATATGCAATCTTAGTTATTTATTAGGTCTAAATATTGCAGACTGTTGCTGGTTCGTTTTAATTTTTCAGGTAGTAGTTTACCGTGGTTACTACCCTTATATTTTTAATGTATGGCGTGTTGGCATCCCTATCGGTAATGGAGAACTGCCCCTGTGAAGCATCGCGTATCTTACCGAGCTTGCTTCCGGAGTCGATGGCGAATTTTTCGGCGGCAAGCCGTGCGTTTTTGGTAGCCTCCTCTATCATTTGAGGTTTAATATCATTCAACCCGGTGAACTCGTAGATGGTGCTATAGCGGTAATCGCCACCCGTAATGGCAACACCCTGCTTCAGCAGTTCGGTTTGCTCTGAGATTAGTTTCCTTATTTTCTCCACATCTTTGGAAGTAACGGTGATTACCGATGTAGCATTGTACCGGTATTGAGGTGTTTGTGCGGAGTAACGTTCTGCCTCCATATCAATTATTTCAGGAGGAGCAACGCTTATCTCTTCGCTTGATATGTCGTTTGCCTGTAAAAACTCCACAATGGTTTTGTTCTTCGTTTGAATATTGTTGTAGAGCGTTAATAAATCATTACCTAAATCTTTGTACATCAAAGGCCAAACAACCTTATCTGCAGGGACCTCCATCTCGGCAAGTCCCTTTACCGTTACTACACGGTCTCTGTTTTTAAAATTACTGATACCGGTATTAATCATGACACCTATTAATGTCAGTCCCACCGCAATAATCAATGATTCTATCCTCCAGTTTTTCATTTTTATAAGTTTTTTTACGGAACTTGCACCTCACTATAACTGTTAAGTGAGAATGATTATGCCCGCACGTTTCATGTTTTTATTATATGTTTAACAACTAAACGGATAAATAGTTTTAAAAAAACCTATTGTTTCCTTCACTTGCTCCCTTTATTGACATTAGGCGAGTTTGTAAATCCGGAAACGGATAACGAGAACAGAAGAAGCGTAAAAGAAAAGAGCCGGGTAACAGTAAAATTATTTATTCAAAATATTTTCATACACTTTTATATAGCTCTGAGCCATGACCTCCTTGGTGAAATGCTTTTCCACAACCTCTCTACAAGATTGCCGGCTGATTTTATCCACCTTCCTGATCTTCTCAATGGCATCTTCTGAGTTCTCTGCAAGATAGCCGTTTTTCCCATCGGTTATCAGCTCAGGCATGCTCCCTTTGTTGAATGCTACTACAGGTGTTCCGCATGCCATAGCCTCCACAATGGATAGGCCAAATGGTTCATTAAAATTGATAGGATGCAAGAGCAGTCGCGCATTTCCCAGTAACCCGTCACGCCTGTTAGCGCCCACGCTGCCTATATATTCAATTTTGCCCTCTTTTAGAAAAGGCTTAACATAAGTGTCGAAATACAACTGATCCTGAATAATACCGGCGATAATCAGCCGCATATCAAGTGCCAGGGCAATCTCTACCGCCTCTTTAGTTCCCTTGTCGTGATGGACCCTCCCGTAATATAGCAGATAGTCGCCTGTCGGATTAGGATTGAAGGTAAAATTACCCGTATCAATGCCATGATAAACGGTGGCAATATAGTCCAGCAGGGGGGCGAACGGTCGGCATTGCTTATGGAAACATAGTGTGTTTTGCGGTTGTATTTTGTACACCGGCATAATGCGAGGCGATGAGAAACCGTGTATAGTGGTAATTAAGGGTGTATCTGTCAATCCCGAATAAGTTAACGGTAAAAAAAATCGAACTGGTTGTGAATAATATCAAATTCCCCTGCATGTTCAAAGCATTCCGATATGTGAAGACATTCCCACACCTTTGGATCTATGCTCTTATCCTCCTCGTACCCCTTTGACATACTGATCTAAGCTTTGCTTCTGTTATTGAATTGGCAGTGGCAAAAGAGTTACATCTATCCCTTTTTTTTACCAACTCTTCTGTAAGCAAAGAAGTAACAAGTTCCCAGGGCCCGTAATGAACAGGGGGCGTTCGCCAGGCTATGGGTGAAAGCATTGCAATTTTCATATGATGATTTGTTTTCATCTCTTCCGGCACCCATATCCGCTGATAGTGGCAAAGGTGGAAGGATGCTGACAAAATTACATTTTTTTTCTCAGTTTTTCTCCGGATGGATGGAAATGTCTCCACCAGTCCGGAAAAAGGAATGGAATACCAAACAGAAAAACCACTTTTAAGGGATAATCCGAGGAGATGAACGCAAAAAAAATATTATCTTTGTTACTGATGCACTGCAATTTTTAAAATTGTTTTTTTTATGATGAGAATAACTGTAAACAGGTTGCCAAACAGGTTTTATCCTGATTTTAAGAGGGTGATCATTCGTTTCCACGATCTTGGGGGGGCACAACGGACCCGTGATTTGATGTTAAAGGTGATTGAGATGGATGAGGTGATTGCACGTCAGACATTGATGCAGACCCTGCGTGAGTTTTCCAAGCGGCATCGAAACCTCACACGAAAATTCAAACATCATTACCGGGAGGCTCTGAAGATTGTTGGAGAAACGCTCCCCGAACTGGATGAGATAAGCGAGGATAAAAACTGCTGATCGGATCCTATTTCTCGATGGAGTATGCGATCAGTTCTGCAGCATTTTAATCCTTCTATTGTCGAATCGCCTGACCAGACGGGGCTTGAAGAGGGCTCGAAGCGTGTGATTATCAGTTTCCGCGCTACAGGCGAGGGACATATTTCCAGTATCGTGTTTCACACCGGCGTGATTGATCGAAACGGAGCACTCAGTTTTGAGCAGACAGGACATTATGTGGATGAGCCGGAAGTAGTGAAAAGACATACCTACGACAAGGCTTTGATTGAAACCAAGCTGCGAGAGATGGGTGTGGAGGGAGAAATTGTCCGCGCGGTGATGCAGCCTCTGAAAGAGACGTTCATTTATGGCGAGCTGCTGGGCTCAGCTCTGGAAGTGCTGGCACGCCCTTCGTTGAGCGAGGAGGAACGCAGAGATGTTGACCATATTGTCTGGGTGGCCGATTCGCACTATCGCATAGAGTTTTCACGGGATACCCATATTTCCGAAAGGGTTATTTTCCCCCCCATATCTTATACGGAACGAAGAGGCATTGAGGATGCACGTTTCGTACGTTTTACCGATGATGACGGAAAGGTTATCTACTATGCTACCTATACCGCTTACGACGGATATACGGTTCTCCCGAAGATGATTGTTACGGAAAATTTTTACTCTTTTGAGGTGAAACCGCTTCACGGAAGAGGGACACAAAACAAGAATCTTGCCCTGTTTCCGAGGAAGATACGTGGCCAGTATGCCATGTTATCGCGCATCGATGGCATCAACAGCTATATCGGCTTCTCCGACAACATCAATCTCTGGCAGCAACCTGTCAAAATACAGGAGCCAAAGTATCCGTGGGAGTTTATCCAGACGGGAAACTGCGGCGCCCCGATTGAGACGCCTGAGGGATGGCTGGTGATCACGCATGGAGTGGGGCCGATGAGACAGTATTGCCTGGGTGCTGCTTTGCTGGACCTGTATGATCCGACAAAAGAGATTGGCCGCCTGAAGGAACCGTTGCTCGCACCCAACGAGGAGGAGAGGGAGGGTTATGTCCCCCCCAACGTAGTCTACTCCTGCGGATCCATCCTGCACAACAATCACCTGATTGTTCCATATGGATTGTCAGATACGGGCGCCGGGTTTATGTCCATCGATATCAGGGAACTGATTGGGAAGATTCTCAACTCCTGATGCATGCTTCCGACAGCCAGGATTCCGGCTCGTGGTTTTGCAGAACGGTCAGATGCGTGATGAGGGCAGTTAAGGGCCGGAACAGTGTACACTTCTCGAAGAAGGGAGAATATGGATGGGAAGACGATGCTTTTGCGTCATACCAGTAAATCATTCTTGTTGCGCAGAAAAACGAGATGCTCATCAAAGACATCAGCCATGAGATGGTGGACTCTGCCCCCCCTGGTTGAGATTCACACCATTTGCCTGCAGTCCGTCGCGACAGCCGCCTGTTGCAAAATCATACAAAGACTCTCCACGATCATTTTCTCCCGTGAACCAGTAAAATGCTTTCAGTGCATAATCGGCATAGGTGCCGTCCTTTACAAACTCCTCTGCCTGAAGACAAGCATCGATCATGCCGTTGGCCTCGAGGGGTTGCTGATCGAACGCTGCCTTGCCATGCGGGGGGGTAAGCCACCCGTGGTTGCCTATGGGGGGGAAAAGATGCCATCATGGAATTGTTTTCAATGAGCCAGTCCAGCACCTTCAATCCGCGTTGAATCACCGATTCATCATTCAACAACATCCCGGCATGGATCAATGCGTGGGGGGGATGCGGTTGTTGGCATAGCTCACCTTTTCTTCAAACCAGCGCCATTCCGATCCGATGGGTTGATCAAACAGGTCGCACAGTTTCTTTACACAATGCTTCAGCCTTTCAATCACTGCTTCTTCCCCCCCATGCGCTTTGCGTGATAAGCCAATCCCAATGCAGCGTATGACAGCGCCCGGGATGAGTCAGCGTTCCGACCGATTTCCACACCTTCCCGAACAGGTAGTTGGCGTGATGATGGAAATTGCATACATCGGTATAGGCCGTCGTGTATCCAAGTGCCCACGCCACTCTCCCCGTAGTGTCTTCCGATCCTTGGTCATCAAGCCATTTTCTTTCATAATTCATCAAATTTCTAAACTTCGAAATGGCAGGATTGTAAGCGTAATCGATGAATGAAAGATAGGTGCCGGTGAGCCGGGTCACTTCATCCACATCCTGCACCTCATTCTGCAGCATTACCGACAGGAGCAGTGCCCTGGCGTTATCATCCGTACAATACCCGTGGTTTCGGTCGGGCACATTATACCGGGCATGTTGCAGAATACCGGTGTAGTCTGTTAAGACACGGAGGTGATCCAGTTTGATGGGCGGAAGGACAAACTTTGATTCCATCACCTGCGATGGCTCAGTGATGGCTCTGATTTTGTCTTCCGCAATGATCTGGTCAGTAAGCTCATAATACTGTTTGCCAATCATGGGCCAATAACACTCTTTGGCCAGGTTGAATGCATTCCGGGCAATCGTTTGCCTTTTGTCCTCATTCTCCAGCAGATCGTTGATGTGCGCTGTCAGCTGATCTGAGTTGTTAAAGTCAAACAACAGGCCTCTCTCCTCGGCAAGCATCTCTTTGGCGTACCAGAAGGGGGGGTAGAGATGATGGGTTTAGCAGCTCCCATGGTGTAGATCAGTGTCCCCCCCGAGGAGATCTGTTTTCACCCAGATAAGGAATCACATAGATATCGCACAGTTCCAGGTAACTGAAGAGCTCCTCATTGGTGACAAACCGATTGATAAAGATCACATGCTTTTCCAGTTTTAACTTGTTTACGAGTCTGATGAGCATGAGCCGATAATCTTCCCCCCCTCATGCTTCACGACATGGGGATGAGTAGCGCCCAGCACAATATAGACAGTATCCGGGTATTTCTCCACGACTTTTGGCAACGCTTTGATAACCACCTCAATAGATTTGTTTCTGGAGAGAAGGCCGAAGGTAAGCAACACCTTTTTGTTTTCTACTCCCAACTTTTGCCTGAGATGGGAAACGTTTTTGGTTTTGTAATGATGAACCCCCCCATGGTGAATGTGTACACAACCGGAGGCGGGAATCCCGTACACGGTCCGCAGCAATTCAATGCCTTTTTGGGAGATACATACCAGCTTTTGGGAGACGCGTGCAAGCTCACTGATCACCTTCCTCTGATTGTCGGTGGGATTATCGATCACGGTGTGCAGCGTGGTAATTACAGGGATCCGTAAACGTTTCAGCAGTTGGAGAATGTGTATGCCGTTCAAGCCGCCATAAATTCCGAACTCATGCTGCACAATCACTGCATCAAAATTATTCGAGTTCAGATATTCAGCGGCGTTGATGTAGGATGCCATCACATTCTGCTCAATCTCAAACACCACATCTTCAGAATAATTGTACCGGTTTAAACCGTCGTTCATGGCTACCACGCCGGTGGATACGCCTTTAGCCTTCAATCCTTCATTTAAGTCTTTTGTAAATGTGGCAATGCCACATCTACGGGGAGGATAATTCCCAATTATTGCAATCTTATTCATATTTAAACTAAAATTACTTTAACTGACTTTCGTATATATCCATGCTATGCATATCTTAATACATTAAATGTTTAAGCTTCAACCGGAACTCATACGATAATTGAATTACTTTATATCTGAGTTACCTCCGAAAAGTTTTTTTTCACTCCAACCGTGTCAAAACAGATATTGATATTCAATGCGTTATAAATAATTATTTTTTTGATATTTTGAATTTTCGAGCATACTCATGCCTCAATCCGTAAAGATTTTCAGCATATTCCGAAAAATAAACATACGAAACCTGTATGAGAATTGCTAAATCTTTCCTGAAATACGCAACAATGTTTATTACTTACTGATTAGTAGTGGTTTACATAATATTTAGCATGCTTTCTCCACCCTGAATATAAGCAAAAATTTTGAAAAAAAAGCAAATGAAAAAGATCTGTACGCCTAATAAAAATACTCTACTTATCCATCTACTTGTCATCGTAACACATGCGTTTATTACTTTCTCATGCAGCTAAATATGAGACTTATATATCTATTTTAGAGTACCCATCATATGAAACAGGTTACAAAACATTGGAAGTCGTGCATTTAGCTGTAATCTGTTAACAAGTAAATTTTAATAATATATTTACCGTATTGTTAAAGTAATTATTTATTCAAAGTTGCGGTTTATCAGTTGTAATGTTCTCAGATTTTTTTTCTATCTTTGCATTCTAATATCATAATATATCAACTCGAAATAACAATGTACGCACTATGCAGAGAGAAAGACCGGTGCGATTGATCCTTGTAAGCGGTACGGCTTTTCACGGATGGTCGTTTGGAGCCCGAGAGGCAGCATCGGGAGAGGTGATTTTCAATACAGCTGCTACAGGGTACCGGGAAAGCCTGACGGATCCCTCTGGTAAAGGCCAAATATTAACACTCATATATCACATAATCGGAAATAACGAAGTTCCCGCGCACAGCGAAACAGACGTGATTTCCGATTTTTTTGGGCCCGGATATCTACATTTGGCTCCCCCCCTTATCCTAATGTGCTACTCCAGAGAGTATTCGCATTTGAGTAGTGAAATGGGATTTTCAGGCTACCGAATTATTAATGATACTCAGCTTTCTGCCAATAACTGTTTGACGAATGCTTTTGTTAGGTCACTCAGTAAAGCCGGCAACCAGATTATAGCTGTAAAACATTGGAGAGGGTACAATTAATAAGAACTATATTTTAAATATTTTAGTAATACACTAAGCAATATATATAAGTAAATATAAATGGATAAATCAATCAAGAAAGTTATTTTACTGGGTTCCGGTGCCCTGAAGATCGGACAGGCAGGGGGGGAGTTCGATTACTCCGGCTCGCAGGCATTGAAAGCAATGCGTGAAGAGGGAATAGAAACAGTGTTGATCAACCCCCCCAATATCGCAACCATACAAACCTCTGAAGGAGTAGCCGATACAGTTTACTTCCTGCCCATTACGCCCTATTTTGTGGAGAAAGTAATTTGCAAGGAACAGCCAGATGGCATACTACTGGCTTTTGGCGGACAGACAGCGCTGAACTGCGGAACGGAATTGTACCTGAACGGTACGCTTGAAAAATATGGGGGGGTTCGCGTGCTGGGCACTTCGGTCGATGCTATTATGATTACTGAGGATCGTGATCTCTTTGTGAAAAAGTTGAATGAGATTGAAGCAAAGACTCCCCACTCACATGCTGTGGAGAGTATTGACGATGCACTGCTAGCTGCCCGTGAAATTGGTTTTCCCATTATGGTTCGATCGGCTTACGCCTTGGGAGGGCAAGGGTCAGGTATTTGCGAAAACGAAGAGGAGTTTATCGAACTTTGCAAAAGTGCCCTCTCTTTTTCAGATCAGATACTTGTGGAAGAGAGCCTCAAAGGTTGGAAAGAGATTGAGTTTGAGGTTATACGTGACAAGAAAGGCCACTGTTTTACCGTTGTGCCTATGGAGAATTTTGATCCGCTGGGTATCCACACCGGCGAAAGTATTGTGGTGGCCCCCCCCATCATCAACCCTTGCCAAAAAAACAGGTAGCCTTGCTTGAGGATGTTGCCCGGAGGGTAGTTAAACATATTGGGATTGTGGGTGAGTGCAACATACAGTATGCATTTAATGCCGAAACAAACGACTATCGAATAATAGAGATCAATGCTCGCCTGAGCCGTTCGTCTGCTCTAGCCTCCAAAGCATCGGGGTATCCTCTGGCTTTTGTGGCTACCAAGCTGGCCTTGGGCTATTCACTGGACCAGATAGGTGAAATGGGAACGCCAAATTCTGCTTACGTGGCACCCGAGGTAGATTATATGATTGTGAAGATACCTCGTTGGGACCTTAATAAGTTCTATGGTGTGAGTCACGAGATTGGTTCTTCCATGAAGTCGGTTGGAGAGATAATGTCTATTGGCAAATCGTTTGAAGAAATTATCCAGAAAGGGCTACGAATGATCGGGCAGGGAATGCACGGTTTTGTGGGAAACAGGGAGATGACTTTCGATGATGTGGAAGAGGCACTATACAAACCTACCGATATGCGTATCTTCGCCATCGCTGATGCGTTGGATAAAGGGTATAGTGTAGAAAAAAATTGAGGAACTGACAAAGATAGATCGCTGGTTCCTGGAGAAGCTGGAGAATATATACAACTATTCAAAGGTACTCTCTGCATACAATAAGATAGAAGAGCTACCGGAAAATGTACTTAGAGAGGCAAAACGTCTTGGCTTTTCCGATTTCCAGATTGCCCGTTTTGTGGAAGATCCTCAGGGAACCCTCGAAAATGATTTAATCAGGGTGCGCAATCACAGGAAAAAATTGCAGGTTGTACCATCTGTGCAACGAATCAATACCGTTGCTTCGGAGCATCCAGACAAAACAAATTATCTCTACTTCACCTATGGTAGAGGTGATAGTCGCCACACGGTGAAAGAGGATAAGGAGGCTGTTATAGTTCTGGGATCAGGTGCGTATAGAATTGGTTCGTCAGTGGAATTCGACTGGTGTTCGGTCAACGCCGTGCAAACAGCCCGTGATCTGGGTTATGCATCGGTGATGATAAACTACAATCCTGAAACGGTATCAACCGATTATGATATGTGCGACAGGCTCTATTTCGATGAGCTTACGTTTGAACGTGTTATGGATGTTATAGATATTGAGCATCCTAAAGGGGGGGTGATTGTCTCTGTAGGGGGGGGCAGATTCCTAACAACTTAGCTATGAAGCTGCACAGGCAAAACGTACCTGTCCTGGGTACTTCACCACTCTCCATAGACCGGGCAGAAAATCGCCATAAGTTCTCTGCTATGCTCGATGAGCTGCGTATTGATCAGCCGCGATGGAAAGAGATGAGCAGCTTTGAAGAGATTGATTTATTTATTGATGAGGTGGGTTTCCCGGTGCTTATCCGTCCCTCTTACGTGCTCTCAGGCGCTGCAATGAATGTGTGTTATGACAAGGAGCAGATGCACACCTTCTTGAAGATGGCTTCAAACGTATCGAAAGAATATCCCGTAGTTGTCTCCTGCTTTATGCAAAATGCCAAGGAGATTGAGTTTGATGCTGTGGCCAGAGAGGGTGAGGTGGTTGAATATGCTATCTCTGAACATGTGGAGTTTGCAGGTGTTCACTCAGGCGATGCCACTCTTGTTTTTCCTGCTCAAAAAAATCTATTTTGAGACCATGCGACGCGTTAAGAAGATATCGAAGCAGATTGCCAGAGAGCTTAATATCAGTGGCCCTTTTAATATTCAGTATCTCGCCAAAAATAACGATATAAAAGTAATAGAGTGCAATCTGAGAGCATCGCGTTCATTCCCGTTTGTATCTAAGGTCCTTAAACACAATTTTATAGAGACAGCAACCCGCATCATGCTGGATGCTCCCTATACCAAACCCGACAGCTCGGTGTTTGATCTGGAATATATTGGAGTTAAAGCATCGCAGTTCTCATTCTCTCGCCTGCAGAATGCCGATCCGGTGCTTGGTGTGGATATGGCTTCCACCGGTGAAGTAGGCTGTATAGGAGATGATTTTTCAGAGGCAATCCTTAAGTCGATGCTCTCTGTTGGGTACAGAATACCTAAAAAGGGAATTCTTATCTCTTCGGGTGAGATGAAGTCTAAAGTTGATCTGCTTGAGGCATGCAAGCTGCTTGGAGAGCGAGGGTATGATCTCTATGCCAGCCACGGTACGCAGAAGTTTCTGGAAGATAACGGCATTATGGCGACCGATGTCAACTGGCCTGATGAAGATGGTGATAATAACATCAAGAAAATGATTTCAGAAAAACAATTCGACTTGATTATTAATATTCCCAAAACGTAACTCGCAGGGAGCTGACAAACGGTTACATTATTCGCCGTGCTGCAGTGGATTACAATATTCCTCTCATTACTAACGCCAGGCTTGCTAGCGCTTTTATCACCGCTTTCTGCAAGAAGGATCTTGAAGATATTGAGATAAAGAGCTGGGATGAGTATTGACCACGGCCGTTTGATAAAGTGAAAGAGAGACATTGATACATCTACCAAAAAAAAGAAGAGGGTAAAGTCACATTATGACACCCTCTTTTTTTATATTCCTATTTTGAATGATCTCACTGATTATTTACTTCTGATATTTAAATCGCTTTATACTTCGTTTGGGTGTCTTCTCAAACTCCTCTTCCTGAATGCGGATGGAGGTTATCCTGCTGTATGATGGCAGTTTGCTATTAACCTCGTTTATCAGTTGCTCTAAGAAGGGTATTATTTTAGGTTCATTAACTCCATGTTCCTGTAATGTATCTTTGTCGGGTACAATAAGAGCAATAAGTTTTTCATTTTCTTCAATCACTAGTGACTCGCTAACATAGGTATAAGCGTTAATTTTTTCTTCAATCTCTTCGGGATAGATATTTTGCCCCCGAAGGTCCCAGTATCATGTTTTTATTTCGTCCCCCCCTGATAAAGACGTAATTGTCTTTGTCCAGAGTACCCAGGTCACCAGTCTTTAGCCATCCGTCTTTTGTGAACGACTTCTTTGTTGCCTCTTCATTTTTATAATATCCCAGCATAACATTTGCACCCTTTGTGAGAATCTCTCCAACAACGTTCTGTGGATCTTCGGAGTCAATTCTCACCTGCATTCTGTCCACAACTTTTCCACATGAACGCTCTTTGAACTCAGTCCAGAAGGAGTAGGAGATAAGTGGACCGCATTCAGTCATACCATACCCAACGGTGTATGGGAATCTGATTTTCCGGAGAAACTTCTCCACGTCTGAGTTGAGTGCAGCACCACCAATAACAACCTCTACCAGGTTCCCGCCGAAAAATGCCATCATCAATTTTCGTACCTTCGCATGCACTATGTAGTTTAGCAGCGGTATTTTAACTAGTGTCCCGGCAGCTCCATGTTTCAGCTTGGGTAAAACGTTTCTGGTAACAATTTTCTCTATTATGAGTGGAACGGCAAGAATCAGCTTTGGTTTAACTTTCGCGAATGTTTCGAGCAGTATTTTCGGAGAAGGGGTTTTCCCCCCCAGAAAATGGATGTGGCAACCCATTGATATGGAATTGAGAACTTCAAAAGCCAGTCCATACGTATGTGCCATTGGTAACATACATACAATATTGTCGCCCGAAAAAAAATAAACTCCAGATTGTCGTTGGCAAATTTAGTATTCGACCACAGGCTACGGTAGGGTATCATCACACCTTTAGGGCTACTTGTTGTTCCCGAAGTGTAGTTGATGACAGCCAGTTCCTCCGGTTTATCGGTACGGAAAGAGATATCGTTGACAAAGAAACCCTTCTCATACTTTTTTTCGAAAATGCAGGTGCATTCTGCACAAACACTTCAAATTCTTTTGAGGCAGTTTTTATGAGTGAGAAATTGTCGAGAGAGAAACAGTTTCCACTTTGGGGATGGTGGTTTCGTCAACTTCGCCCCCCAGATATTCTCATCCACGAAAAACATTTTTGAATCGGAATGATTCACTATGAACTGTACGCTCTCTTTATCGAATTCATGAAGTATGCTTACCGAGACAGCGCCATAAGAGAGAGTTGCAAAAAGACTATAGCCCAGTTGGCGGAGTTTCTACCACACACCGAGATTTTGTCCCCCCCACGTTCTATCCCAGCAGATTTAAAAAAAAGTCGTGCAGCCGATCTATTTCAAGGGCAAAGTCTTTGTAATAAAAGGTTTTGCCATTAAAATCGGTCATGGCCGGCATATTCCAATGATTTCGAATACTTTGCTCAATTGAGCCTAAAAAAAGTGTTTTGGGTCATTATTCTGTTTTTTTTATTTTTTTTACATCTCTTTAATAATCTGGCAAATATATACCCAATACTCACGCAATAAACCGATTGACAACTGCACGATGCGAAGTACAAATCAATTCAATAATCAGTAAATTGTAAGTAATTTTCGAAAAAAAACCGGACAATCATACCTCTTTACAAATTAAAAAAACAATTTATCGTGTGTATTGTTTATTTCAATTCGTAATTTCAATTGTTTATAAATAACTTGCTTATCTCTGTAAATACAGTGATAAAGTGATTATTTATTGAAAATAATCTGCCGGGAGCAGTGAATTGCCAGCTACCGTGACTAATATTTCAAGACTTTTAGACCATAAAAGTAGATAAAAAAAAACGAATGAACAAATTTACAACTTTCCCGAAACTGTTTTCAGCTCTAATCAAAACATAAGTGAAAGATGAATAAAGTGATAAAAGAAATCCGAATTTATTATGACGTTTTTTTTATATAGCATTGTCAGTAAAAACAGTCGAAAAGCATCAATATTGACAATTTGTCTTGCATGATTGTGATAATAAAACAATAAAATTTCATTTTCAAAATTATTTGTCTTACTTTTACGGGTGCATTTTGCTTCATAAAAGCAAGATGACAATCTTTTAAGCCGTAAAAAATGCAATCAATACATTATAGCAAATTACAATTATACTCACTGTTTGTGCTGCGTATTTTAATAGGTTGGTATTTTTTTGTATGAGGGACTGGCAAAGGTATTCACTCCAAACTGGTCTGCATATGGCTATATGATGGACTCGCAAGGGGTTTTTGCACCTGTTTTTATGTATATTGCCGGAAATAACATATTACTGTCTGTCGCAAATTTTATAAATATATGGGGATTAACTCTTATTGGCTTACTGTTGATATTGGGCCTTTTTTTCAAATATTGGATATTACGGTGCTGTTTTTTTTCTGACTCTGTACTATCTTTCACATCCTCCATTATTAAATGCAGAATATATATTGCCTGCTGGAGGATCTTATTTGTGGATAGAAAAAAAATCTTATTATAATATCTGCAGTAGTGGTACTGATGCTTTTTCCAACATCAAAAATAATTGGTTTTGACAGTTTGTTGTTTCGCCGGAAAAAGTGAAAGCAGAGTCAGTTCATTTGCTTTATCGGGTACTTTTGCGATATACTAAATTCTGAAATAGAAATAGCTTTCTAAAATATATCTTAATGTAAAAACTGATTTTTGTTATTTCAATTTTGTATGAGACGAGCATGATATTTAATTTAAATCAAGCAGATGATTAAATCGTGTTCAAGCTATACATGTGAAAATCAATATTTTTAATCTAATGGACGAAGATAAAAGATATATAATAACAATAATGGAGAAGGGGGGGAAAAATCATCAGGCAAAGAAGTATCTCAAGGGCGCCGTGATGTACTCAAGGCGATGGCCTCTGTCCCGGTATTAGGGGGGCGATGGCATACGGAGTGTACAAAAAAAACAGATTGAAAACAAAAACAGAAATGCTTCTGAGATTTTTCGATTCAAGAGTGATGTAGCACCCTATGCTTCCATACCATCGGATGCCCCCCCGGTTATTAAAATAGGTATTGTCGGTTTCGGCATCAGAGGTGCTCAGCTGATGCAAGCTCTGGGATTTGCTACTCCCGGCTATGTTGAAGACCTTATTAAGCAGGCAAAAGCAGACTCTGACAATACTCGTTACCGTGATTTTATGGAACAGGAGGACTTGCGTGTTGAAATTACTGCTGTTTGTGATATTTTTGATGTCTATGGTAATGATGCTATAAAGGCAGGAGCAAATATACACAGGGAAGGGGGGGTGAACGGGAAGCATGGCCCGGAACCGAAGCGATACCTTAATTATAAGGAACTGTTGTCTGCACCGGATGTTGATGCTGTAGTAATTGCATCACCCGATCACTGGCATGGTACCATGCTATGGACGCCATAATGGCGGGCAAACATGTTTATCTTGAAAAGCCAATGACCTGGACCGTACCAGAGACCTACAAGCTCCGCTCGATTGTGAAAAGTAACCCTCAGCTAGTATTTCAGTTAGGACACCAGAACAGGCAGATTGAAGCCTACGAGAGGGCACGGCAGATCATTGAAAAAGGGTTGTTGGGCAAAGTTTCTTTGATAGAGACCGGTACAAACAGGAATGATCCTAATGGCGCATGGGTATACCCAATACATGAACAGGCTACATCTAAAAATATTGACTGGAAACAATTTGAAGGAGATACCGGCCGTATAAAAGAGTACATGGATTACATGACTTCGGCAGGATTACTAAAATATGTAGGGCCAGAGCCCCGCGAAAAGTTCAGTCTTGAAAGATTTTTCCGATGGCGCTGTTGGTGGGATTACAGTACAGGTTTGAGTGGAGATCTTTTAACACATGAGTATGACGCAATGAACCAGATACTTAATCTGGGTATACCTTCATCTGCAAGCTCTTCGGGAGGTGTCTATTTCTTTAAGGACGGACGAACCGTACCGGATGTATTGCAAACGGTATTCGAATACAAAGACAGGGACCTGACAATGCTCTACTCAGCAACACTGGCCAACCAGTTTAATCGCAGCCGTAAGATCATGGGCCATGATGCTACCATGGAGGTTGGAAACACTCTTACCGTTACCGTAGACCCCAGGTCTGAGCAGTATAGTGATAAAATAGACAAGGGAATCATAAAGCCCGGTGAACCATTTTACTCATATATACCCGGACAGAGTGTTGATGCTGTGTCAACTGCTACCGAAAAATATTTTGCAGAACGCGGGTTGCTCTTCTCATTTATAAGTGGAAAGCGATATAACACTACCTTTCTGCACCTTAAAGAGTGGCTGGACTGCATCAGAAACGGAAAGCAACCTTCCTGCGGTATCGATCAGGGCTTTGAAGAGGCAATTACGGCTCATATGGGAACACGTGCCTATCTCGAAGGCCGAACCATGTACTGGAATAAAGAAAAGAAGAGATAACAAGAGGATAAAAACTATAATTAATATCAAGTAATAACCAAAAAAAAGTACTTATGTCATCAAAAATTACAAGAAGAAAATTTTTAGAAACCGGAGCAATAGCTGCTGCCGGACTAACCGTTGTACCTTCATCGGTACTTGGGAAAAGTGTAGGACAAACTGCACCAAGTGATAAACTGAATATTGCCGGAGTAGGTATTGGCGGAATGGGGGGGAACGCCAACCTTAGCAGGCTTGAAAGCGAGAATATTATCGGACTTTGTGATGTGGACTGGAAGTACAGCCAGCGTGTGTTTGATAAGTACCCGAAAGCTAAGAAGTATTACGATTACAGAAAAATGTACGATGAACTGGGTAAGAGCATCGATGCTGTTGTTGTAGCTACGGCTGACCATACGCACGCAATGATTGCCGCTGATGCTATGACAATGGGTAAACATGTGTATGTTCAGAAACCACTTACTCACAGTGTATATGAATCACGTTTGTTAACAAATCTTGCAGCAAAGTACAAAGTAGCAACAAGCATGGGTAATCAGGGATCTTCAGCTCCCGGAGTACGCCAGGTTATAGACTGGATAAGAGATGGTCAGATAGGTGAAGTGAGAAAAGTTGAAGCTTTTACTGACAGGCCTATATGGCCGCAAGGTTTGATGACACCTAAACAGGCTGATAAGATTCCATCTACACTGAATTGGGACCTTTTTATAGGACCGGCAAAAAAAACGTCCGTTCAATAATATCTATCATCCATGGAACTGGCGCGGATGGTGGGATTTCGGTACCGGCGCATTAGGTGATATGGCTTGTCATATTTTACATCCGGTGTTTAAAGGATTAAATCTGGGCTATCCTACCAAGGTGCAGGGCTCTTCTACAATGTTGCTGACAGATTGTGCTCCCAACGCTCAAATGGTTAAATATGTATTCCCTGAACGCGACAACTTGCCTAAAGTTGCCATGCCCGAAGTTGAGGTTACCTGGTACGATGGTGGTTTACAACCAATGCGTCCAGAAGGTGTTCCTGCGGGTAAGAACCTGAACGATCAGGGTGGGGGGGTGTGATCTTCTACGGATCTAAAGATACGCTTATATGCGGTTGTTATGGTGTTAACCCGTGGCTGGTATCCGGTCGCAAACCCAACTCGCCCAAAACACAGCGCGAGGTTACCTTGTCGCATGAAATGGACTGGGTACGTGCTTGTAAGGAATCTCCTGCAAATCGTGTTGAAACTGCG